>Ga0307513_10000075_pt1 | contig 135342 bp, 134 predicted proteins | sample 15_EM_MG_FD_202174 | JGI IMG/M metagenome (GOLD analysis project Ga0307513, IMG submission 202174) | Populus trichocarpa ectomycorrhiza microbial communities from riparian zone in the Pacific Northwest, United States - 15_EM | ecosystem: Host-associated > Plants > Roots > Unclassified...
GCTTAACGATATTAAGTTTTACCGCTTGATTCTACTTTGAATTATCTTTATCTTTATTTTGATCCTTACTTCTACTTTGAGTCTTCGGTGCGGTCGCAATCTTAGGATCCGTCTTCCTACAGAGTGTCCCCGTTACAAGGGGTGACATCTTCCACCCAATGGTGCATATGGTGAGGAAGCTGGCGGTCTCCTGGCACAAGGTCCAAAGATGGTGTACCAACTGCTTCTCCTGCATCCCGACCGATATCCTGGCAATAGAAGCCTGCCTCCCCCCCCTGGAACTACTCCTGGTCTACAAGAGATACCTGGCCAATCTCAGGGTGCTATGCTCCCCCCCTGAGATCAATCCCGCTATGGCTCGCCTTGCCCCCTCAGTACAGACCCTGTCCCTCCACCGACACTCCCCTGACCACAGGACCTTACTAGCGAAGAATGCAGGGAGTCGCCTCCCTTTACAATGGCTTCAGCCCCGCCCCCCCACCAAGAACAGGGCCCACCTCCCGCCAGATGCGGTCCCTCACTCTATGCGATTCTTGCTGGGCCCTGACGGGCTCTCCCCCCTCCCAGTTACCTCTCAGCATCTCCTGGCCGAGTCCTACCCAGAGCCCCCGGAAGGGCGTACCTACCCTCAGCTCAGGCGGCGTTGCCGCGACAGACTCATGCAAGAATGGAAGGCCAGTGGCCCCGCGCCAGCGAGGTACCCATGCCCCCCCACGCTCAAACATCACCCCTTCATGGGTCTCAACAAATTCGACGCGGGAAGGCTCCACCAGATGCGATTGGGGAACAGCTACCTCCGCGCGCACCCGTCCTGGGATAATGAGGGTCCCACAACTTGCCCCAGATGCAACGAGTCTCCTGAGACCTTCGAGCACGCCATACTATCCTGCCCCGCGAAAGAGCCCGCCAGGCACCGCCACATTCAGGCTGTCTCTGACCTGGGCCCCAATGCTGGCGTCTGGGCCTCGGCGGCCCTCCTTGGCGCCCTCTCCCGATTCATTAGTTCTACAAGGACTGCCTTCCCCCCTGCCATGGTTTCCCGCCCTGCCTCTGCTGCTAGTTCCGCTTCCTCCTGATCGTCTAATATGGTTTCCTTTGGTTACTTTATGTCATCTCAGGAGGGCTAGGTTTCCGTTGATAGTTTTTCATGTTTCTTGTAGGTTCCGCTGGTTGTAGGAGGGTTTCCTTGATTTACTTGCTTGATTTTCGTGCCCGTATGTGGGCCAGGGACCGGTACGGACCCTTTATGAAGATGTCTGGTGACGGTTATTTCCTTTGTTTGTTTGTTTTGGTTTTTGGGTTTTGTTTTCACCATAGCTAGCGCTCCATAAGATTTCTTGTACCTTAACAACGAATATATGATATAAAAAAGAAAGAAAGAAACAAAAAAGCCTTCTTTTTCCTTTCATCTTTCTCGTCCACTCCACCTCCAGCGATTGAACTCTCAACAGCATGGGAAATCATCGTGAGAGTGTCTTCGGCCTCTGATCTCCCCCGCCCATGGCAACTGCTCGGAGGGTTATCACGCCTTCATCGCTTTACTCTCTCTGGGCCTTTTGGCCTCCCCTCCCAGGGGCTATGGATTCCTTTCTGGTTCCGTTCTGTCTTCCATTGAGCACGCTCGCGTTGACGTTACTACCCCTTACCCCGCTCTTCACGACGCGCTTCGCTTAGCGATTTGCACGGTCGGCAACCCTCCTTCCTCCATCAACACACGGTTGCTAGTTTCGGACTATCGGTGAAGTCGTTGCCCTAGTGGCCCTGCTCTCTGGTATTGCACTCTCTCCTGAGTTGCAGGATTCGTACAGCCGGCATTCGAAAAACTATGACCCCATCTACATCCTCCATGTTCGTACTTCTCCGTTGTTTGGCGAGCCTTCCCCCTCCCGCTTCCCAAGCGCCAGATCAGCTTGCATCGTACTGCTATACCCTCCTTGCTGGCACCTTACTGCCGTCAGCTGGCACCTTATCTACCGCATCCCCATTTCTGGCACCATCACTGCTGAGTGACTCTCCTTGCCGGGTGGCTCCTCTCACCTGCCTTACCCGCTACGCGACTTTCTCTACGGTCGCAACTTGTGTCGGTTACGGTATTCCATAGTATTGCACTATCTCCTTGGATGTTCCTAAAGTCTGATGCGCGCCGATTACCGGGCTCCCCGCCTATGTCAACATCTTGCCCCTAAGCCGATAGGTTCGGGGTACTCCCTTAGGCACTCCGGCAACAGTAGTTTTATCCTTTCCGCTCCGTCGGCCGTGGGCCGTAAGGTTCTTTTCTTTTGTTCAGGGGGGCCTGCTGAAGGGTTTGTGTCTTTCCCTGGTCTCGTTTCTATTCATGTCTTTCCTTACATGTCTGGAGGAGGGTATTGCTCCATCTTGCTCTCATCTTAGGTGCTATAAGGGGGAGGGGTGTGCTCTGGGTTCGAGAGGTTTGATTTCTCCCATAAGGAGGTGAAGCGAGTTGTTGGATCGTTTATAGTTTTGTTCACGCCATAGCTAGCGCTCCACGCGGTTTCTTGTACTTTAACAAATACATGATAATAAAAAATTAAAAAAAAGCCCCCTTTTTCCTTGATTCTTTACGCTACCTGGTATTTCTTTCACGACTCCTGTACTTCAGAATATAACGTCTCGTATTCTGATATCCAAGATCCACCCCAAGAACGCAAGAACCCTGACCCTGATCTGCCATTACGCGATCAGCCTTGACCTGAGATTATCATCTCCGAACCCTCACACTAAACGACCGCTATCGTTTAGGACCTTCCTGTCGTTGTATGCCTTGGACTAACGTCCAGTGCCAAGACCCCGTTATAGCCGGTTTCACAAGGATATAAGATTCATCCCTCCATGAATTTTATTCATGATGTTACAGGGTTCCGGCTAGGGGGGGTCCCCCGGAGCCTGAGGCTGAGGGGTGGGTTAAACTTGCCTGTAAACCGGTATTTTGGTAGAAGGCTCAGGCTGCTTATGAGTATCATGATGGGTGTTTCTATGTGAATTAGCCTATATATTAGAACCATAGTAGAATAGTAGTAAATTTAATTGTTTGATAGCATGAAATCGAGTATTGTGACTAAGGTGACCAACGTCAGAAACTGGTAAAGGGGGGACCCTTGACTTATCTCAGGAAGATATGCTCCAGGGTCAGGTGGCATCCTGAGTATTAGGTGCTGCGTCCGGTGCGTCCTGAGTCTTAGGTGCTGCGTCCGGCGCATCCTGAGTCTTACATGCTGCGTTCAGTTGCGTCTGGTGAGTTGTGTGGTACCATGGTTGCGTCCTGATTCGCGATTGGGGTTCTGGCGTCCCGCGCGTCTTATGCACCAAACACTCAGAATGCAAGCCAGAATTTTTGCTGATGTACCACCTGAACTGTATTATTACCATGGGTTATTAGTGGACTCTAGAGGTGTGAGTCTTGTCAGGATTTAACAGGGCTCTGCATGGTTGGCTGTTGGTAGCGTCCATGCAGTCAAGCAGCCAGAGATTTCTTATCGTAGAAGCATGCATTCAGGTTTAGAAGCTTAATATAGCCAAGTAGATTTTCCAATAGACTGTGTAGCTTGTATACACTAAGGCACCGCTGGGCCAGTGAGTCCCAATGGATATTATCTCTACAGTAGGTATTTCGGTCGCCCACTGAAATACTACCAATAGGAAAGAGTTTTCGCTCATGCAGATGTAGTTGGAGAAACATCACTGGGAGCACTTCCTAATCATAGAGAGAGTTAATATCCGAGCGGTCTGAATGCCTCCGAGTGTTAGCTCACTCAACGCAGGTGAAGAGGACAGCCCTGTGCTGAACAGGGTACTCGCGAAAGGTCAGAATGGTTGACGGGTGTCCTCTGGTTTTACATTATTCTACTTAACTAAAGCGAGAGACTCCCTATTCTTATAACCAATGATCCTCGAATGAACTTATTGAGTGAAGCTTTCAGGCTTAATGATATTATGTTTTACCGCTTGATTCTACTTTGAATTATTTTATCTTTATTTTGATCCTTAGTTCTACTTTGCGGCTTCACGGTCGCAATCTTATGATTCGTCTTCCTACACAGTGTCCCCGTTACATCAGGAAACCAAGACGTGGGACCACTTTTCTTACCAAAAGTGTGACAGTCTTGACTGTAATGATTTCTGCAACCTTGGAATTTGACTCAGTCTAACCAGTTAGCTTTTACCAAGAAATACAAAATGTGTATAATATTTAACTTATTTAACTTTCATATACCCTACCCTGGACACTCTAGTTTAAATTATGTCTGAGGCAGGACTACTTTAAGACTGAAAAAACAGTAATAGTTAGTGTGCTACCTATCAGTCTCACGCCTTCATAACCTTCAATATTATCTCTATTTTGTTTTTTCTCCAATTATCTTTACTCCATCTCTTTACCCAGCCTTGTCGCCACATCAACTAGAGAGTGCCAATCCCTTCTGAGCCCGTTTCCTACGTATGCTGTCTTTATATATCATTTTTGAATATCCATCTGGAACTTAAGCACTCTGACCTTTCCGGCAGAAAAGTCATTGTACAAGCGACTTCTACTAAGCAACCAGAATCAAAGACGAAAAATGCCAAGATATGGATAAAAGACCACGAGCACTTGCAGCCAACAGAGAACGAGTACGCTGTTATTGCGCCGAAAACAATCCACCCAGCATCAACCCAAAGAAAGCCCCACTCTCCAGTGTGGAGCGTCTACCACTATGCAGAGAGACAAAGCAGCTAGCACACCACTTTTGTCTGGTTGCAGTTGAACGAGCAATAATTCCCCCTCTAAAGACAGACAATTTCCCTGCTAAGAGCGAACCCAGCAGTATCGTCACTGATGCAGAGAGGGGAATGAGAATGCGAGACCAAAATGACTTTCGAATTGTGAAAAATCGCAAAGATATTACGCCAAAAAGAAGCGACTACGGTTGAAGACAACTCTTCAATTAAGAGCTGGTGAGTCAGTAGATGCTCATTCCAGTAATCTTAACCAGGTTTGAGAAGGTTTCTTTTCCTTCAATTCAAACTACTAATTTTCTCTTAGGATTTAAGTACAGCTGAGACTCCAGCCAATAATCAGCCTAGTATATAGAGACAAGCCTATGAGAGTTAGCCAAGACTTAGAAGTGATCTGAGCTGGTTCAAGCAAGCGATTTTGGAATGGGCATCCAAGCATCTGTACAAACAAGTTAAATGTCAGGCGAAGACACCTTCCAAGCATTATTTCAGCTTTCAGCTTGACTGGAATCATCAACTATTTACTTTTATCAAGATACAGCGAAAGCCTGAAAGACTTTGAATGAACATGGAGTTGGTCCGTGCCCCGACCGATCTAATCATTCCCCACCAATCGAGGCAACAGCTTGCCTCACATGTTGCCCATTCGGCAGGGTGGTCAAAAGCTGTAGCTGAAAGCATCCTCCTCCAGGAGGCAAAATATATTAAGCAAGGCATTATACCCATACCAAAGCCAGGAAAATACTCCAAGGTGGTCAGTTGCCTATCAGATGAACGAACTATTTTCGCGATGAAGGAATATATATCCCAAGCTAGTGAAGGTAAGTCAATCTACATAGTGAATTCAATTATTCTATTCCCATGTTTATGAGTTTAAGTTTGGCTAATATATAACTTGTTTAGCTATGAATTCTACTTCTACTGGTCTTGCTGTAGCTATTACAAATTACTGGAATAAAACATATAGTAGTCTTAAGATCAACGAGGGGCCACCCGCTCAATTGTACACCATTGATGGTTTCAAACGATGTATCAATAAAGCACTATCCAGTCGCTCTGCACATACCTGATTAGCCATGTTGGGATAGAACCGGAACGAAGTACGCAAGGCTGTCTACAAAGATGGTCACGAGCAACCTGAGGTCTGTCACTATCATCAAAATGGTTTTCACCTGCGAAGGGCGGTACTCCATTCTCGTACGATGTAGTAGAATCAGGACCTAGAATCAATAAAGAAAGTGTTAGAAGGTGGTGTGAAGCCAATTGTCTTCATTACACATAACGAATCAACCTTCAACTCAAATGCTGGTAGAAAGCGTATTTGGTTCCATGAAGACAAAAATCCTCTGCGAAACAAAGATCGAGGACAAGGTCTGCTGGTCTCTGATTATCTTACTCTGATTGGCTATTTAGCGGGTGGCGAGGTTTGTGACATTCTCACGTATGGTGGTGACACATGGTGGATGGGAGAAGACATGCGCAGCTGATCAATAAACCCATTCCGGCTTTTGCGAGATCCTTTCCTGGATGTCAAGGCTTATTTGCTTTTGACCATGCTAAAAGTTATCAAAAGTATATGGTAGATGCACTTTGAACTAGCAATATGAATCTCACTTCCGGGGAGAAAAACACGGTCCCTATCCGGGATGGATGGTGTGTTAGTGGTGATAATCTGGGGGTGATTCAGAACTAGTCCATGATACTACCTGATGGAAGATTGAAGGGATTATAAATTGTATTGCAGGAGCAAGGCCTTTGGCCTCAATGTCGTAAGTTTCTAACTCAGTGTTCAATTCCAGGTTAGAATCCAGGAACAACCAAGCTTAATCCTGCTTGCAAATATGCAAGTAATGCATCATGTTGTACCTGTTATCTTTTTTCTTCTCAGACAGATTTTCAAGAACAAAAAGGGGAACTGCACGAAACTATTGAACCAGCAGGTCATCTGTTAATATTTTACCCAGTATACTATTTTGAACTCAGTTTTATTGAGTACTATTGGGGTAGTGCAAAGCTATATGCTTAGGCTCATTGTGAATGTGCATTTCCAGCACTAGTTCGTATTGTTCCAGAAGCATTGGCACAGGTGTCTAATAACTTGATTTTCAAATACTATTAACGAGTTCTAAGAATGATGGAAGCTTATTGAAACACTCTTGTATATGGTTCTAAGAACTTCAAGAGACATGTATTTACATGCTATACCTCTCATCGATGCATACCTGAGTTAGCTCTCAATTTATAATAGGTTATCCTCTTTTATCTTTCAATACATTCTCATTAAACAGTACGTGCATTCTTTCTGCTTTTATTCTCTGCTTAAACTAATTCTAACTCATAAATAAATTTCCCTAATGATATTTCCTAATCGGTTATGTTCTTATTAATATTATATATATAACAGATTAGAATAATATATGTAGTTGTTTGTAATATAGATGACTAAGCCAAAACCAAGCATTACATCAAACGTTACAGCCAAGACTGTCACACATTTGGTAATAAAAGTGGTCGCACCTCTAGTTTTCCAGCACCATAACAAATAGGACCCCATCCAGGGAATGAGTGTGGCTGGGGCCCAGACGGTGGCGGGGCTGCGATTACTTGAAAAATCTCCTCCCCAGCTCCATATAAGGGCTGGGTTTGTTGAGTGAAAAACCACCGTGTCCCGACTGGTAACGAACACTAGCCAAGTGGTATATCGACCCGTACTTTACCAAAGGTTTAGGGAGTATGGATCGTAGATCATTCTAGTCCGCCTATACCTTCCTACAACACCTCAACATACAGAACACATTTTGTGAATAATTAGTATGGGCAAAAGCGAGTATTGATGATAGTCCACAGGAAACAACTTTCTATTATCAAAATATTATTGACTGTGTCCACTATCTGGTTCGTCTGGTCACGTATAGCAGATATGCTTTACGCACCTATTCAAGAATATGATTCAAGTGGGGAGCAATTATATTCAGAGATGCATACAGTGGACTGGTGGTGGGATATGCAGATATCAGATAGGTGCGGACAAGTTCTTGGAGTGGTGTTTGCCATGCTCCCAGGCTATTCCGTTCCTTGGTAGAAAGCTTGGCCCGCTGGGTCCACACTCATGCCCATTATCGGATTGTCTGACCAGACACACTTTACTAATTTCTCTGGCGATAAGATAGCCTGGCCAGTACATATGATGATGGGGAATCTGCTTTTGAGGACAAGAAGCAGCCCTGCCAAGATGCCAATCCTCGTTATACCATTGCTTGTAGTACCGCCAAAGTTCATATGTGAATCAGCCTGTGTCAACGAAGCCCAGCCGCAGACCAACACAGATGTCCTGTGGGCTATCTTCAATCTTGTTCTGGCACCATTACAGTAGGTTGCCCAAGAAGAAATAGTAATAGATTGTACAGATGGTAAAACACACCTTTGTGTTCCCATTTGTCGGCCGGGATCACCAATCATGCTCCGCATACGGCCTTGCAAGGCGTAAGTAGTAAGTGATGCCCAAAGTGTGAGGTTCTGTGTGAGAAGCTCAGTGGGGATCTGCAGGGGATGGCTGAGTGTCACAAATTGTGACTAAGCAAGGCAGATTTCACATGACTAATATTTATTAGTCATAAGCTATGTTGGATTTTACACTATGACGTTATTCGACTCATAGTTCTTACTTGAATCCGCACTTGCGGGTCATTATTATATTATGATTGATTAATGGTTTCATGACTCACGATCGTGACATCATATGATGTAATGACTTTCGCACATGACTCACATTATGAGTCATGAGCCCCAGGCAGGTGACTCATTTGAGTACATGACTTGGTTCATGAGTTTTGATTGATTAATGGTATGTTGCGCAGTGTCTCATGAGAGTCAGCTGATGGATTTCACGCTATGACTCACTATGAGTCATAGAAGTATGTAAAGTGAGGTGATGAGTCACCAGGGTTAGGGTTGTGAGAAGACGCCTATAAAAGGAGCTTGGTTGCGACCAAGAGATAGCCCACGTACCATCTCCTCTCCACCTCCGGCGATTGAAATCTCAATACCATGAGAAATCATTGTCACTTTCCCCCACCCACCTCTCTTCTCCTACGATGGCTTCTGCCTAGGAGTTGACGTTAAGCGATCTTCCCTCCTCTTCTGAGGCCTATTAGCCTCCCCTCCTGGGGGTTCTTATTCTCGTTCATCGTTGACACACGCTCATGAAGTTCAGTTCTCCCCCTTACCCCACACGCGTTTTGCACCTCGCTTAGCGTTTGCACGGTCGGAAAGCTTCTCCCTTCGTTCACAGTCGGCGTTACGGTGTCCGGACTCTCGGTCGAAGTAGGCCCCCGCTTACGGGGCTTGTACTTCTGATGGGGAAAGCCACGGTTAGTAACATCTCAGTCCCGCCTCGGTATTGTGGTCATCCCAAATTCCCTCACTATGGCCTGTTTGTCGGTTGTGGCTAGCCCACTTGCGATCCTTCATTCTCCCCCCTCCCGGTTCTGTCCGCTTGCACCATTACTGCTACAGCAGCTGGCACCTTACTGCCTCCTCATCCTCCCTGATCGTTCATCCACTCCTTGGTTACGCCCAGTCGTGGTATTGCACTACCTCCGTGCCTGGTGTCCAACGCCTTGGATCGATGTAATTACCGGCGCGACTGTACGTCTATGGTTACAAATCTCTGCTCACAAGTCCAGTGGTTTTCTCCCACAACGGTGATCACACATCCTCCCCCTTGTGCTTCCGCGAATCAATCCTTTCTTTTGTTTTACGGGAGCCTGCCAGAGGGTTTGGGTCTCTCTCCTGTACGTCTCTATGAATTGTTTTTTTACGTGTCTGAGGTATTATTGTCTTAGGTGCTAGGCGAGAGGGATTTTCCCTATGGATTCAGGATGTTTGATTTTTCCCATAGAGAGCTGAAGCGGGCGGTTGTTGGGGATTAAGGTTTTGTTCACGCCATAGCTGGCGCTGCATGCGAGTTCTTGTACCTAACAACAAATATAAGATATAAAAAAAACCCCGACCAAAAGATAGGCATGCTCCGTGCCCTCTATGTTCCTGCCCCTACATTTTACGACATCTCATTGTATAGTGCAAGATCCTGCCCACCCCCCCATTTTCGAACCTCGCTTAGGCTTCGGGTCCCTGAGCTCCCCCACCATGGCCCAGCCTGGCTCGTCTCACTCATTTACTCCAATGGAGGACCTCCCCTCTGCCACTTCCTCTATCGCCGCCTTCAAACCCGAAGACCGTCACCTCACACACTTTCTTCTAAAAACCCGTGAACTCACAGGCCTCTCCTCCAAACAGCTCCCCATCCCCTTGCTGGGGGAGGTGGGAGACCTCACTCTTGCCGAGAGCACAATCCTTCCCCTTTTCTGCTCTATGACCCATGCCATGGCCTCTGTGTTAAAACCAGTAGAGGAGCTCCGTCTCAAAAGGAACGACCTCGAGGCCCAAGTTGCCAACTCCCTGCTGGTTGTTACCGACCACTCGAACCAGCTCAATGAGATCCATTCTAGCCTGCGTGACCTGTCACATAGTGTAACCCATTTTCCCCGACACAGTTAATGGCTCCACCCTAAGCCCAATCATCCCGCCTACGCCCCCCAAGAGTTCCCACCCCTCCAGCTTCCCAAGGTAAGGGGGCTCCTCCACGACCCCCCACGGGCCCCATGCCGTCATTTGCAGCGGTAGTGGGTGATACCAGCAAGTTCAACAAAGCAGGCCGGGAGGTGATGGCTGCTGAGAAGAACAACAGGGGAAAGAAAAGGTCTGATGCCAGCACCTCGCCAGCAAAAGTCGCCGACACCGGCCAAAAGGTCTCCCCCCTGAAGGCCCCTGCCCCTGTGCCAGTGCTCCAAGAAGATTTTTGCCCCTTGCTTGTCTCCTGCACCCCACCCTGATGCTGCTGACATAAAGGCACACCTACCCGACCTGGCAGCCACTGTACTCAGATAGGCTAATTGCTCTCTTCCCATCCCCCTAAAAGCTATCGTCAACGATAAAGGCTCTGTTACTTTAATCGTTGTCAACATATCGGTCCTATCGCTTCTTACGCCCAATACTTTAAGGCCCTTACAACCAAGCACAACCAGCCCTTCCCAGTCAGGGAGAACCTTTGGCTGCCCTTCCAACTCACACCCACCTCAGTTCAACTTGCAATTCACTCGCTTCCGGTCTACTACATGCCCCATCAAGAAGACCACCTGTTCAGTTGCCTCTCAAACTTTATCCTCAACTCCAAGGATGTTGCGATCTCCGCAGCCCACTTCCTCAACCCGAACAGTCAATCCCGCATCGAAAAATATCCCTATTCAGTGGTTGTCAACATCGAACCTGATTCTGTCCAAACTATCCTCCCATCCATTTACATTTATGGCAACTCAAGGACCTTGGAGAAAGCCTACTCATCCTCCCCCATTACCCAATACCAGAAATGCTGGAAATATGGTCATGTCAAACCACTCTGCAAGGCTGTGTCGCCAATATATCCTCTATGCTCCCTCCAGCACAGTAAAGCGGAACACCGCTGCCCCAATCCTTCGTGCCCCAGCGGGAGCAACCTCAAAGCCACCCTCAACTGCTGCCTGGCCTACCCTGCCAGGTACTCCAACTGTGGCGGAGCGCACTCCGCTAGAAGCAGGGACTGCCCTGAAGGCCCCCCCTCGACCAACGCACCAGTGTAACAGGTTTATTCCAGTCTAACGAAAATACAATAGGACCGGCGGTAGACCTGCTAGCCCTAGTGGTAAGGGAGGCTTCAAGGGACCAGTAGCTAGAAGGATAATAGTTGAGGGACAAATTGGACTCAGGGATTGCCGTTCAACCAAGTGTATTCTTAGACTAAAGGTGTGTGGAAGTCTGCTGTCTCCTGCTAGCCAGGAGACTTGTTTAAATACAAAACCCAAGAGCAATAGCCTTCCTGCAATCACGATCATTACCAGTAGCTGCCCACATACTGGAATCCTGTATTCCTGCAAGACCAAAGAAATAAACATAGCTCAGCCTCCACCAGTGCTACATGACCATTCCATACCCAGAATCCTAAATATAAACTTCTAGCAAAGCAAACTAAACATAGCAATACGATTGCATAGCCTATCTGACTCAGAGACAGTGCCGGAGCTGAAATCAAATCAAATAAACCAAATATCAATCAACTAAACATAGGAAATCCTGCACTGCCCGCTCCAGTGTACCGTTACTGGAACATGTACACATGTTACAACGAGCCACCCCGCCGACGGAAGAAAGTCCGGTGGTTGTAGACCCTAACTAGATAGACGTCCAACAAGATCCGCCTCGAAGAGCTTCATCCCCTCAGCCTGAGCGGAGATCTGGCACGCCGCCACAAGGCCTCCTCCCACCTTTCCAACAAGAAACCCCTGGAGCCACTTGCACCCCGCTCGCAGCCCTCCCTGCAATGTCAAGATCAGCCTCTCACCTGAAGCACGCCCTCTGTCAGACTCAGCCTCGTAAGATGTTGCACAACAGCCAGGACTCGCCCCCAGGACTGGGCCCTGGACATGTTCTTTCCATTGTTCAACACAACTCCCTTCGGAGCTGGGATCCGTTTCTTTCCTTATTTAATTCGTTTGCTTCAGTAAAACACCCTTCTTTCATTGTTTGCCTTCAAGACCCGCCAGATTGGAGAAACTCTTTACCCTTGTTTGCGGACTTTACCTCGTTCGCCCCCTTGATAGCCAACCGCCGCCCTCGGGTAGCCTTTTATGCCTTCAGGTCAATGATAGACATGGCCACCATCACCCCGATTTTCACAAGCAGGTTAGACCTTGCTACCTTTGAGATTTCCGCCCCCTCCCTGTTCGATATTATGGCTGAAAGGTTCCACATAGTCAACTGCTACAGCGTATGGGGCTCAACAGCCACAGAAAGGACAGTATCGCCCACTCTTGCACTCCCAAGCACCCCCTTTCCCACCTTGGTGATAGGGGATTTCAACATACACAACCCCTCGGCAGAGCCGATTAGAAGACACAACTCCTCCAAACTCAAGGCTTCCTTCCCGTACTTCTCAAGAGCCACAGAACTTGGATACACGCTTCTAACCACCCAAGGGGTTCACACCCTTTTCCCCCTCCAAGGTTCTTCAAGACCCTCAGTTCTGGACCTTGCCTTCGCATCCCCCCCCCTAATGCCCTTCTTTCAAGAATGGTCTACCAACCTCCCTTCCACTGAGTCTGATCATGCTCCCATTACTATTACGATGGCACACCCGATCAGAGCCCCGCCACCCCCTCCACCAAACTGGGTCAGAACTGGCTGGCCCACCCTTCAACTGCTAATTAGAAAGGAAAAGCATGATCGATGAGGGTTTTCTACATAAGATCACTGGCCTATTTATCTGTCTGACAGCAGTCATATTATGTTATTCACTGCAATGTTGGCAGACTGGCATCTGTATCAATAATGTGGCCTTCACAAGGGCCACTTTCAGTGTTAAGAAAAATAATTTGTACTGGCAGATTTCAAAAGTGTCCGGATTGCCCAACTGTATCCGGCATCCTGACACTTTTGAAAACCCCAACTACTCAAGTTACCAATTGAAAACAAGGTCAGCCAATGGATAGATAACCCTGCTGGAACGTCAGACACCATTATGAGACAAAACCGGAAGAGTTTGGCAATATCGAATAATCTCCCTGATAAGAACAACATTGAAGGCCAGAATCGCGAATGTGCAGGGAAATCAGGACAAGAGGAGGGCAGGATATGACAATCATGAGAATATATTGAGGTTGGTGTTTGGTAGTGATATGGAGCTGGATGAATTCAAGGCACCTGGCGGCCTCATGGATACAGAAGGACATGGTCAGCAAGAGTGGCGCTGAGAATATAGGCCAAATCCCGGAGCACTAATTTGTGCACCACTGCTCCAAGACCCTAGGGACGCATAATCGCATGTTGAGAATTGTTTTATCACCACTTGCTCATTGTGTATATATATGTAATAAAATTAAATTAAATTACACGTGCTACGAGGGTCAGGAATAGTCAAACAATTATAGTATGCGGATTGGTAAGCAGGTAAAGCATAAGAATAGATTGCACAGATTGTTGTAAGCTACCCAAGTATGAGTAAGGTATCTAGCAGGCAATAGTAGGTTCAGAAGGTATCGAAATATCTTCAACAGCTGGTTATAAACTGCGCAGGCTTGGGTAAGTCATCTAGGAGGCAGCAGTAGGTTGACAGAAACAGGAATGAGTCTCGGGAGCTGTTACAAGCTGGGGAAGACAGTAGGAGCATTTGAGCAAACAGTAAGAGGCTAGGGGGGTGGCGAGAGCCATAGGGCAGACAAGAGAAAAGATGGAGAGCTGAGGAGAGAGCCACGTGGAAAGACAAGAGAGGGGGAACTTCCACCAGATATGTGAGCAGATGGGGTAGGATCAGAGGGCGGCGGACGGAATGCACCTGTTGGAAGGGATCAGGGCAGAGGAAGTAATGACAGGAAAACATCCACCAGATATGCGAGAGAGCTGAGGGAATCAGGGAGGGAGGGAGAAATAGAGGTGATATTGGTGTGGTTCCAAATGATAAATGAATTCAGTGAGAGAGTAGTGACGCAATTAAGGAACAGAGGGTATCATGGGGAGCAAGCTGGCGGGCAAGTGTATTGGAGGGAAGGGTGGAAGGAAAAATGTTGTGGCAGCAAGATGTCTGCAAAAGCGCAGCATGGTCTAGGTACATTGGGAGTAAAGGAATGAAGAGGGTGAGTGCTAGTAGTAGAGTATCCGGGGGGTGGCTGCCCTAGGAGGAGTCCAATACATCAGGATGCAAAATCGGTACGTCCAATGCCTCTGGATGCTGACTTGCGCATCCAGATGCATTGGAGGCTACCCTTTCACATCTGGACAGAATCAGCCCAGGCAGACGCACCCAGAGCTGGAGTTTATATTATAAGTTCCTGGAACGTCCAACACACAGGGTGAGCAGGGAGAGACAGAACGCAAGGTACTTTTTTTGCTGATATGGATGTATCCAGATGGAATCCACTATAGAGAAGTGAGTGTAGACATACCTCACACAACCATATGTACTGCCAGAGTACTGGATGCACTGGATACACACGATGCAGAGTCTAGACTAAAAGTGTCAGGAGGCAACACCACTGTATCTGACGTAGGATAGCTTTTTGCTAATGTAACAGCAAGCACCTTGGAGAGGTGTCTGAATATGGAGAAGATAAGGGGCAGGAGAAAGAATGTTTGAATAAGTGATATGGGAGGGTAGGAGAGTAGGAGATATGGGGAGGCAGCAGGGTATTGGGAGCATCTGATATCTATTTTGAACACAACCAAAATTGGTAATACCATCAGGCTACTCATAACAAACAGGATAGAAAAACAAAAGCTGATACATCCAGATACTGTGCCCATGCTTCAGACGAAAGATAAACTTTTGCTGATTTAAGATCTATAATATTATTATAGTTTTATAATATTATGAAATCCAACATGCCTATTACTAATAATTGTAGTCCTGTGCCAGTGCCAGTCAATGTTTGCCTTACTTTGTCACTATTTATGACAACATGACTCATTCCTCAAACTTATATTATAATCATAAATTATCTCAATTTCTATTCCTCAAACATCTTACTTTAAGCAAATCATAGTACTGTCCAATTTCCATTCTCTCTATCATATTATAAATCAATTACCCAACTCCCTATTAAACTCTCTCTTTTCCTGCCAGACACTATTAAAACTACTGCATCGATTATCCTCTCTGTTCACATATCTACTCGAAACACCCTTACCAACTGACCTGTTATCCTGTCTCTTCAAGAAACACGTGATTATCCATCTCAAGTTCTCCTGGTTGGTTTTAGGGTTAGGGTTTGTGGCCTTGGATTATGCGTCCAGAAGTTGGGAGTGAAGGCTGCTGCCAAGAAATCATTTGCCTCACACTCGTTGCTGAGTACCCAGACCTCACGACCATTTGGTCACTTACGATTACCGGAGGAGTCGCGGAAACCTGTCTTATAACCCTCGGCGAGCTGTGAAGCCGTGAGGGCTTCCCCAGAGCTTGGCAAAAAAAATTATACTTGGGCATATTACCATTCCACCGCTTTCTCCCCTCCAATCTTCATCCACCAACCATCTTGCAACACAACAACCTTCTAAAGACAACCTCTGGAGCGCGCAACATTTACAAGATGGCCACTGGTTTGTGCTACGACCGTCGCATGACTAGCCATCGTATACTCAAGGGGGAACACCCCGAAGATCCTAAGAGGATATCTGTTATATACGAAATGATTGTTAAATGCGGCTTCGTCAATGATCCCGAATTTTCTGGCACAAGCAATTCGGATGACCCTGGATTGATGGTCAGAATTGAGGCCAGGGAGGCAACTGAACGTGAAATCGGCCTAATCCACAGCAATAATCAGTTTGAATTTGTTCGAGAGCTCGAAGGTAAGATGAATTAGTCGAGCATTTCCTTCTGAGAGTGCTAATATTGTCCTTTTATTTATAGACCGTGGCGACGATGAACTAATCATGATGACACATGAGGCTGATTCGGTTTACTTCAACCGGCATACATTTATGTGCTCTAAGCTTTCTTGTGGTGGGGCAATAGAAACATGCCTTGGGGTTGCTCAAGGTCACGTAAAGAATGCAATTGCAGTCGTTCGGCCACCGGGACACCACGCGACTCCTGACCGCCCAATGGGTTTCTGTATCTTTAACAACGTCTGTGTGTCAGCCAAGGCTCTCCAAGAGAGGCTACCTGATATTAAGAAGATTTTAATTCTTGATTGGTAGCTATTCCTCAATTTGTCTCAAATTTACACAGAAGTGGAATTGGTCAAATTATTAATTGTCTTTTCTTCTTAATCTGCATCTGTAGGGACATTCACCATGGCAAGTAAATCAACAGAATAATTCATTATAAGAGAACTGTAACTGACCCCTGCTCTTTTTACAGGAAATGGTACGCAGGATGCCTTTTACAGTGACCCATCTGTGTTGTATATCTCTCTCCATAGGTTCGAGAAGGGAACATTCTATCCGAACGACCCTAAGGGGGATTCTAAATTCTGTGGCTCAGGCCAAGGAACTGGATTGTAGGTCTTTCACTATTTCTCTCTTTAGGTCTTGTGACCCGTATATGTGCTGACCGCTTTAGTAATGTAAACATTCCTTGGACAGAAGGTGGTAAGCTAGACGGCGATTACATATATGCTTTCCAAAAGCTTGTGATGCCGATAGCTCTGGAATACAATCCGGACTTTGTTATTGGTGAGCATTCTGCTACTCCCATAAGAATCTCTTAAATCTTGTTGAGCCAAAATCTAATAATCAAAATCTCAACTAAACAGTTTCGGCCGGGTTTGATGCGGCTGCTGGCGACGAGCTCGGGGAATGTTATATCACACCAGCTGGCTTTGCCCATATGACATATATGTTAATGAGTTTGGCAAAGGGCAAAATGGCTGTCTGTTTAGAAGTAAGGCATCACTCACTTCAGTTGGATAAGTTCTTATACAAATTGTAGGGAGGATACAACCTATCCTCAATCTCGAATTCTGCGCTTGCTGTCATAAAAGTGTTGATGGGTCAGGCTCCCGAAAAGATACTGGACCCAGTAGCGTCCCCGGCCGCGGCAAAGGTAGTTCAGGAGTGTATTAATATCCAAATGAGGTATTGGCGCTGCTTGCATACAGCCGGTTCACTAAGTCCAACTCCCCTAATGGATGTTGTGAAAATTTTGCTGATTGAGTTGGTTAGGGGCTTCCGAGAGAGGTAACGGGCTTTCTCTAGATGGTTAGAATATACTCGTCTAATCAGACTCGCGCTTTTGCTAATAACTTTTAGTCGTAGTGCGGGCCTGGCAAGAGAAATTCTTGTGGGAGAAGTACAAGATGTCGTCAGCACCAGTCATGCATCCGTCGGGTCTTGTATTCAACAACGCGCTCCTCATGTCGTAAGTACCCACTGCAGGGTGAAGTCAACATCAAGTTAGCAAACTGATGGAAACCTCTCTTCTTAAATTCAACAATATGATTCCCCGATTGTTTTAGAGTTCATAATCGACGCTGATGGATACTAGAGAAAATTGCCCTACCGCTAAAGTTATTGTAATGATCGTGCACGAACCGTAAGTAGTCCGCAATCACGCAAGTTCCAAGTAGCGCTAATTAATTTTGAGTATTAAGGCCAAAAATACATGCTACCGTAGACACCAGAGCCTCGAAGGAGCTCAATTTGGATGATCTTGAATTGGTACTTTTCACTTATCTGCTCAAGTTGCCGGATTGAAGGTGCTACCGTTTTAGTAGTTACGTGCCAAACCCATCTTCAATCCGGCGACTTGAGTACCTTGTCTTAGGACCTAAAATGCCTGTCGGCCTGCTAATATGCTAACTTCCGTGATACTGAAGATTGATCCCGTCTACTTCTATATTCGCTGGGCCTTTGAGCAGCAGTTCGGAATAGTGGATGTTAGTCTTCCACCACGTCAGCATTCCCAAGTAGTAAGTATCCCAATATCGTGTTAGGTGAGGCTAAAGATGCTAAAAATCGTTATTTTAGAATGGCAAGAATGGCACAACACATAAGCTAGAAGGACAGTCTGAAACCTTTTGTGAATACCTTTGGGATAATTACATTGAGTACTATATCCTTTCGCTTTCCTTTTTCTCTAGATTTTTGTTTCGTTCTTAACCTTTAATCTCCCGGCTCGTAGGCTCCAAAACGCGGAGAATATCTTGTTGATCGGGGTTGAAGAAGGGGTTTCGGGTCTCCTTCACATGCTTGCAGCCAGAAGTAAGAGAGCAACCCCCTTCCATGGTATCTGTCAATTAACGTATCGTAAACTCTAGAGTGCGAGAAAAGGGTCAAGGCCTGTGTAGGTTTTATATGCACCGCCGACATGCAGTCCATACACTATAGTGGGATTAAAGGGATTAGAGACCAAGAACTCGCAGAATGGTACTTCAATGTATGCATTTCCTTCTCCGCTACTCGTTTTAACAACTATCATTCCAAGCTAATCTTTGCTTTCAAAGACCTCGCTACTTTTTGTTGGATCGGAACATCAATACTGGGAGAAGAACAAATCCCGTCGCAAGAAGTATGGCAATTGCAAGCCTGCTAGTGGTGACGTTATTTCCACAGTCATGTTGAACTCCCAAGAGGAAGTAGCAAGCTTTATGTTGAGCAAAATAACTGTCGAGCCAACGAAGCGCGACGACGACGACAAAAGCCATGATAATAAGAATGGCGACGGAGAGGAGGAGGGGGTCACCAAAGCGGCTTAGATGATTGCCAAGCTAATGTTTTTCCCCCATAATAACTTTCGTTACTATTTATATTTCTTCCCTTTGTTTTATTTAATCCATCGGGTTGGAGTCAGCAGTTCCTCATTGGGTCATACATGGATGGTTGGCGTTATTACTTAAAATCTCCTTTCGCTGTTTCTCTCTCCGACCTGTTATACTTCTGTATTGTATGTAATATACTGCACTGCAGTTAAATTATGAAATTTGCGAGTGATGCGATGTGATGTGACATGAGGGGTGCAAATTGGTAGGCTGGCTTGAGTCGTATATATGAAACCGTAGTGATATTCGCTTCTATTGGGCATAATATCTCGGCGGGGGAGTGTGCGAGAGAATTACTGAGAAAAAAGGGACATCGTACCTAAGTTAGAAACTTGAGTTCAGAGCTCTATCGATATATCCTTTCTCATTGTATTCGACGAAATTGTAAACCACCCACTGGCGCTGTTGTCGCCTACTTGTGAACTAACACTCACGAACTCGGGAGGTCACTTCAATAGCCTTCTTATACAAGTCGCATCCCCAGGTACAATCACTCACGCCACCCGCAGTGCAAAATGAACATTACAGTGTGCGGCACTCTCAATATGAAATGGTTCGCAGGTGTGAAGTACGCCTCTTTTTCTTTTGTTCTCTTGTCAAAGAGAGCCCTGCTACTAGCTTCGGTTGCGATCAAGTTCTTGGTTTGCCTTTGTTGAGAGAGGTGGGGTTTCTCATATTGGGTTAAACACGTTCAGCTGGCAAGGTTGAGGAAGTGGGTTTCATTGTGTTGGAGTACTCATAAGATACCAAGGTCTAGAACTAAATACTTTGAGTGTAGTTTTCCGGAAGAACGTTTCATTGTTTGTTTGGTTCTTTGTTTCGTGGCAGCTGGTAGTTTGTTAGGAGGGGTGAGGTTGATTGTTTATTGTACAGTAAGTGTTGTGAACTAGGTTGTGCCTGCAGCCTAGTCCATCTTATTCTAGTCTAGTTTAGCGCAGCGCAATGAAGACAAAGGATAACTCTCCACAAAATTTGATGAGTATTGTATACCTCTGCGCATGGATTTTCGTGAGCCTCGTCGCTCTCTTATAGCACCACGGGTGTAAACCATGTCTGCTGACAGTCTTACTGATTGGGTGTTACGGGGGGTTAACTTCCGGTATACCGGCTGGCTTGAATTAGGTTGCAGTGCTGGACGGACAACTTCCCGTAGACATTCAGATACATTCCGTAAATTTCGGCTAGCTAACTTCATACCCCTACAAAACAAGTGCCGCTATACAGATATGGTAGTTCATGAATAAACACCATTTCTGGGCGTTGAGAGGTTATCTGTCGAAACCATGAGGGGGGAAGTGCCATGCTTTGCGGTGTTATCAACGCACGGAAATTGGAGCTCCAGAACTCGAGCCCACGGGAAGTAATCCAATGCGGTTTTGGAATAGGTCGACAGGTGGAAGTATTTTCACTCACTCCCGCACAATTCAGGTCTCCTACCAAGAGGCATGAGAAAGACAACTGCGTATTATCGCACCACCGTCGACAACAAGGAAAGCAGGAGGGGAAATAAAAGACCCCAAAGCCGAGTGCATGCCGCTTTATATTATACGTATATACATCAGGAACTGCGCCTAGAAGAACTTAACCCCCATCTCCTCATTCGTGCCGAATACCTGCGCGAGGCTGCGTTTGACCAGGAAGTCGAGGGCTTTGCGAAGGACGTACGGGTCTATTGTGTGGAATTCTGTGTCCGAGGAACTGTTAGTGTGATGGGGGGTGAGCGAACAAATGGGGAGGATACCTTGATTCCTAGTGAGATCCCCTTCAGATATCTCGTAAAGTGTGAGCACGCTTCCTTTTTGCCCAGTGTTATCGATCTGTCCATCCCTATCGTCAACACCTTCCCATCCCCGCCAAAAGCATGCGGACACAATTACCCATTCATAGATCGCATTGGCCCACTCCTCCGGCTTCCTCCAATACACTATCGCCGTCGCTCTCCCCACACCTTCCCACTCCACGTCGCCTTCTGTCACCATATACTCTAGAAGCTCTACCGCGTCGCGCTGCTTGAATCTACCTACGTCTCCCGTTAACGCGCATTCCCTCCCCCAAAGGGGGGGGAGGACCTACGGTTGAGGTTCCTGTTATAAAATAACTCAGTTTCGAGCGCATCGCTGAGCTGCAGTTTCCAAATCTTGTGCGCGCGGCAGTAGGATAGGACCCAGGCGGCCCAGATTGAGCGTTGGTGGGCCCATGTGGTGTCGTTGGGCTGTGTATTTTGTCTGTGTTAGTCGTGGTGTAATGCGCTCAGCGGGGAGGAGGAGGAATGATATCTTGTGAAGAAGGCGGGGAACTCGTAGAGTTCTGGGTACTCGATGTTTGGAGGTTTGGGTCTTGTGGACATTCCGGTTGCTGTTATTAGGGCTCGTAGATGGAGCTATTAATTTGCGCAGGGTGGAGGTGCGTATAATACCTATTTGCGGTTGACTTGTGGGATACCGGTAGTGGGGTAAATGCTGGGCTCTGGGTGACTTTATCCGGAGCCAAGCTTTGCGGCTCTGAATCTTGCAGGTGACCCTTTTTTTATTAATTTCCGCCCAGCTGTGACCCTGATCTTTTTTGCTTGGAGTTGATGGGTTTCCCTTTTCTTCTTCCTCCGTGACGTAATAACCTATTTCTTTTAATTTCTTTCTCGGATGTCTACCCTCTCTCATGTACAGTGATAATGCCGGAAACGCAGGAAATAGTTGTTGACGGGGGAGGTGGATTAGGAAGGAAACCGCAGAATAACCTTGTACAGGGAACCTCGGCGGCGGGGGCTAGAGCTTTGGGAGCACAGCTTATCGCATTCTACTTCAGGGCCCCGGTAAAAGCGTTTTTTAGACTACGGGTGGATTATATGGTATCATCGCTCCTACGAAGGGTCGGATGGTACTGATATAATAGCTAATGAGGTCAGCACGTTCCAAGAGCTATAAATCCAAGAGTTCAAGCGAACGAGAAATGGTCGTTAAGACAATCTACTCCCGGGCTTCTATTTCATGCGGTAAAGCACCATGGATGGAAGTTCATTCCTAACCAAGGTATTGCTATACAAATCCTACTTCCACTATATATATTCTCACTCATGAGCAACATAGTTCTCCCACCCCTGGTAGCAAATGCAAGCGTCGGCACGATCCTCTACACTTCGTACCTACAAGTCCTTGGAAGCCTTCACCAACCCTCCTCACAACCTACAAAACGGGTCTACCCCCCGCCCTCATTTACTGCGGCCTTCCAGGCCGGCTCCGCAGCTGGAGCCATCCAATCCCTCGTTGCAGCACCCCTCGACGCCTTAGCAGTCCGCTTCCGAGTAAGCGATATGCTAGAGGGGAAGTACACATCTATGTGGCAATACGGAAAGCACAAACTTCACGAAATCGGCCTTCGAGGAGTTTTCTCGGGTTACTCTCTCTCTCTCCTGAAAGAATCCCTCGGATGCGGCCTCTTCTTCGGATCGTTCGAGTACGTCAAACAACAAGCTTACTTCTCATACCTAACATGGTACTACGGCCGAAGGAGACGAAAGCACCATACAGAGCATGTCACCATCCGGCCGCATTACGCCCTCGAGCCGATCTTCCTGCTCCTAGCCGGATTTTCGGCGTCGGTTACTCAACAGGCAGTTCAGCACCCGTTGACCAAGATCCAGGATGTGCATTATGGAAGACTAGAATCTATTGATTACGCGTCGAAGCTGCAGCATGCCTCGGCTCTGAGGGAGTACGCGCACAGCTACGAGAGAACATTCGCACAGTGTAAAAAGCAGGCAGCGAAGGTTGGCGGGTGGAATAATTGGTTGTATAAAGGGTTTGTCCTCAAGACGCTGAGGCAGGTACCCAGTACAGCTGCAGGATTGATCGTGTTTGAACTAGTTAGGAGGAAGTTTGGGGATGAGGGGGAGGCGATTGCTATTGAGTATGAGAATTCTACAATCCTGTTGTCGTAGGCGGAGGCATTTTGTGGACGGTGTTTGGTCGGGATGTTTGCGTATGATCGGCGCATGCTAGACTTACTTACTCTACTCTTGCTTGAGGGGTGTTAGATTCCCTGTGATAGACCTTTAGATAGCCTTCCCCATTTTTGTGCTTTCCTTTTTCCTCTCAATAGAGTGAGGTTGGTAGATATGAAGGAAGAATAGACGTAACGCGCAACAGAGATGCCTGTATGATATATTGCCGTACAGTCCAAATAAAGAACCAGCTTAGACTCGGCTTGCAACGACTTGAAAACCCTTGATTAGCGGAGAGACGACATGAGCAAGCATAGTTTGAAGTCCTCCGGCTCACCCAGAGCACCGAAACTGCTGCACAATCAGTCCAGACGGGCTCGTGGTTCCCATATTTTCACATGAACAAGACTGATATCATACCTAGATGGACACCCTCCCCATCATCCATTGTCACTCGCACATTCTTACATTATATTTAAACCCATTAAACTCCGACTTCGAAAGGGAGAGAAACACCAGAATGTAATAAACACCAACCATCGACGACAAAAAAACACTAAATCAACCACCTCCCAAGGCAGAGGGCATAAAATAACTGGCTAATTCCCAGATACTTTTCAATTTGCCCGCATCTCCTGTAGACTAATGGCCCGTTTACCTAAACGTCTGGTTCCAAAGTTCGGTGACAAAACTAGAGGGCTGCATGCCAACCAGCATCATTTTCCGATAGACGGTGCAAAAGTGTTTACCTAATTTTCTACCGTCCTAATTCTTGTCACCAGATGGTCAAAATTTGACATTGCCTCGGAGATGCGCTTGGAAATCCCGCCAGATGCTCGACGGTATGCTACCCTAGGTAAACACCATTGACTTGCCCACACACCCCCAACCGTCAAGCCCCCCTTAATGGTTGGCACCTTCTCACGCCGCTAGATTGCCGTCTATAGGCAAACGGGCCCTAAAACACCTTGAGGAAGCCGCGCCAGCTCCAGGTAAGGGGTGGCCACCTCGCGCCGCGCAGCTCCCTGATTGTCAGTATTGGATAACAGTGCATTGGCTGGAGAACTTGTAATTACAGTACTAGTTATATGCACGAGTTCGTTTGGTGAATAGTAATGGGGGATAGGCGAGTATGACTACCAGTAGATACATGAGAGGATCATGCTCGCGGGCTCCAGAGTTGTGCATTCTAATTGGCAGTAAGGCGTGTCTGAATTGTTTAGTAATTAGACAGAAGGTTACCCAAACGAAAAGAAATAAAAACAAGAACAAGGTTTACTTACTCTGCCCGGATATGCTAGACATCACACTGGATATTCTGGAAACCGCCCCGGACATGTTAGACATCGCGCCGGACATGCTGGACATCATGCTGAATATCCCAGAGTAGCTAAATAATGGCACCACCCTTGCCCGACCAGTTGCATGTTAGAAATCCTGGAGATCTGATCCATAACCGTATTCGTACACCGAACTAAATCAGCAAAGTCGGGCTGCGGGCCGAGGTCAAGTTGAAGCAGTTGTTTGGGATCTTGTGCCATTCTGTCATGCGTTATGAGGACGAGTTTAGTCAGTTAGAGAGGCAATTATCCCAGTGAAATATTGTAGACGGGACCCCTGCCAGGAAGTTGTATTGCCTGTTGCTGGTTGGGTGGCAAGGTTGGGGTGCTTCGTTCCTTCTTATGGAGACTTGTCCCATACCTCTCTAGTTTGCTCGGCAATACACTAATCGTCGTAACGGTGTTCACTATCGTCGTAGTTGTGGCAGCTGAGAGGGAAACCACCTACCATGAACCCTAACCCTTATCTTACCCATGAGATATCAACTTTGCCAGTGGCTCACGCACGGGACTGGGAGCATGGTATGTATGAGCGCAGATTGGAATATCCAGAACAGTATCGTAAGGTGTACTTTTATAGAGGGCGAACTATCATTCTTCTGCTCTTCGCTTTGGTGCTGGCAATCTGGGACCTTCACTACATTCGCCCCATCGAGAAAGCAGTGTGTTAAATATTGCTTAGTCCCTACCGATAAGAGGGAAACGTGATGCCGCTGGATCGCTAATGATGTTAACGGCGGATGACTGAGCAGGGCGATCACTCTCGCCCAAATTTGGTCATTAAAAATGCCCTCCTCTCCTCGCTAATCTCCTCGCCTTTCTTACATTCCTCCGTCACCCTTGAGAGGTCGACCAACCCATGACAGGGTGGATACCTCCCTCTGCGAGAATATTTTACAATTGATCTTCTCATTTTGCTTCTGATGGAAGCCCGTTAAAACAAAAAAACACCTAAAAAAATAAAAAAATAAGCCGGCTCCTTTGTCCGAAAATGTCGAGTTCCCAAAGTTCAGGTCCCTTCGTCGCCACTAAATCTACTACAAGCTCTTTCATTTCTGCACCACCTACCCAAGCGCCCCCGATAGTATCGTCTGGCAACGATCCGCAAAGACGTAGCGGGGGAGCAGGCCCTACCTTCGGATCTAATCTTTCTTCGAGAAGCAATTTGGCCGCTCCGAGAAGTGGCCAAGCGGGCCGCACGAACCATCGTAATCGACGTAAACCGAGTGCCACAGCTTCCGAAGAAATTGTTGCTGAGAGTCAGGTACACAGTCATTACTCACCTCCCTCACCTCCCTCCTCACCTCCAACCCCTTTCTCCCCCTTTCATTCTACCCCACCACACAGTTATGATAGTGAGTTAGAATTGACATAGGGTGTTACACTGCGAATTAGGTCACGATGGGGACACGCAATAGACGCAAGGGCACTTCGATCACCCATCTCATGAGTTGGAATGTTTCAGCCGCAGCCTCCCGAAACTCAGATGGTTACCGTTGGCATGATAACCGCCGCCATCCGACCTATGGAATGGGCTCGGGTTACCACGAGGTGGACAAAGCTCGGTAAGATTTGTATAGTCGGATTACTTCCACTGATCGGTGATAGGCTGACAAGCCGAAAAAGTTACGTCAATGCCAATTATCGCTTTATCGTCCACCCCGGCGGAGATTTCCGCGCACAGGCGATAAATCCTGACGATCCCTTGCCATGGAACCTTGTACTCCAAGTTCTCGCATCGGCAAAAACGCAGCAGCCCACCTGTCCTATCTGTTTGTCTACCCCGGTTGCTCCACGAATGTCAAAATGCGGTCACATATTCTGCCTCCCATGTCTTATTCGGTACATGGCCTCCGTTGAAGATGCCGGGTGCCCGCCGGAGAGACGACCAAAATACAAAAAATGTGTAATCTGTATGGATAGTGTCTATCTGGCGGAATCTAAGCCAGTCAGATTTTTCACCGGGCAGGAAACTTCGGCCCCCCGAGAAGGGGAGGATGTCGTTCTTCGTCTTGTAATGAAACGCATGGGCAGTATCCTCGCATTGCCAAAGGACGGAGCCCATTGCCCTACGCAAGTGGACGAAATCCCATGGCATTTCGCCGCTGAGGTGATGGACTACGCTCGGATTATGAAAGGGACTGAGACCTACATGATTGATCAGTATACGAGAGAGGTGGGTGATCTTAAGATCATGCAGCAGGAGGATGAGGCCATGTTTGGGGAAGATGGAGAATGGGCAAAGAAAGCCGCGGCATCGATTAGGGCCCAAATTGAGACGATCAAGGGAATGGGAGGCCCAAAGGGCTATCCCTCTGATACCTTTGCCGACCCCGCAGAAGTGGTGAGCGAGAGAAAGAAAGAAAAGAAGCCGGAAATCAAGTTTAATGAGAGCCAAGAGGGTGTCCCCATTATGTACCACGTATCCCATGAGGCTCGTTCCGGCCATTCATCGAGCTCCGTTTCGAGGTCGCAAACGCCTTCACAGAACAAATCTGAAGCAACAGTACTGGCACCTGCACTAGGGCTAGCGCCAACAGTCAAACTGCAGCCCCAAGTTAGCGAGCCTTCTGCTTCCCAAGTAGATGCGAGGGGCCTAATACGGCGTCAGAACGGATGCTCGGCCAGGGGTGATGCTCCGTATTATTTCTACCAAGCTCTTCCTCACTACTACCTATCCACCCTTGATATCAAAATCTTGAGAGCGGCTTTTGGATCATATTCCGACCTCCCCTCGACTATATTGCCTAGAGTAGAAAACGTGGTAACAGGTTACTCAGTCGATGACGATTTCCGGAAACGTGCAAGATACCTAGCACATCTTCCCTATGGCTGTGAAATTGCCTTCCTGGAATGCGACTGGACAGATATCGTTCCCGCGGGGGTTCTAGAAACCTTTAGCGCTGAGATTGACCAGCGGAGGAAACGAAAGCTGGAGAAAGACTCCCGGGAAGAGCGTGCCCGGATCAAGGCGGAGAGCCGACATGAAGAAAATCGTTGGGCCCTGGCTAAGCACAGGAAGGAGTTATTGGTGGATGATTACGAGCAGAGTCTGCTCACGATGATGGCTACTCAGAGTATCAACGGGACCGAGCCCGATGGTGGTACATCAAGTTCCGCTATGGAAGCCCCTTCTCCGCCTCTTGGCAACGGTTTCCACAGCGGAGAGGAATCTTCGGTTGCTGGCCTAGCATTGCCCTCCACTAGCACAGCCCAGACGCGAACTGTTTGGGGGACACCTCTTGTACACCTCCCAGGAGAAACAGAACCCACTGCTTCTATGCCCGCATCCGATAACAACGGCGGTTGGTTACCGGACTGGGAGCGGGACCTCATGCTCCAGCAACAGGTACTAGTAGGATTGGAATCCACAGAGAGTATTGCCAGTAGTAGTGGGCGGACACCCAGTCAGGGAAAAGGAGCCCAGGGTGGGAAGAAGAAGAAGTTCAAAAAAGTTACACTGATGTCCAATGGGGGGAAGCGTGGAGCCTGATTGTGCATATATCAAGCCTGCTATATGGTCCCCCTCTGAGCACTGTTCCTTGCCACTACAGGCTGTGCATTGCCTTTGCTCATCCGCCCTTCTCCCTCTTTAACCATTTAAATCTCTTCCTGCTTCTGCTTTAGAAATTCACTTTTCCTTGGTCCGGAGAAGGACCTAGAATCATAAAGCATAGCGTAGATACATAGCTTTGGCTACTTTTACAGATGGGGTTTTCGGTTTTCGGTTCCCCACCTGATCCTGCCTCGGTTGGGATCTTCTGTCTTTTTTTGTTTCTCGTTCTTAGTCTTTGGGGAAGGAGTTTTTAGGAGTTTTCAGGCTACATATATGTATTCAAGAAGTTGCAAATTCCGATATATCCTCTACCTATGAGATAAACCCTCATCTATGATACCGGCAGTTTACAGGCTACTATTCTTGAGCTGTGATTTAACTCGAGATATTTCCGACAGCTAGTATTCACATTCCTGAACCCTAACCCATACGGTTCGGTAGTGCTGAATTGTGCTGGTATACTAGTTTTCTCCCTGTGCAGTTTGAGTGTTTTGGTGAGTAATAGAGATCTTAGCCCAATTGATACTGCATGGTCACAAAATCCAGAGTTAGGTGACTTATGCCGCGAGTCCGCAATTGTCCGAAATTGACCTGGGGCCCACTATACTACCTCTCTGCTATCATCATAGCTCGACAACCTTCCCCTAACACCCCACAATGGCCCCCACCACCACTACAGCAACAACAACAGCAAGAAACAGCCTCAACCACAAACCTCACGATCGAAATCCCTACGACTCCGATAGTGGTTCGAATAATGAAGAAGACGACCTTTCACCGCCTCCCCCGGACGTCAATTCCTGCACAACCATTGAAGAACTTCATGCCGTCCTCACCCATTTAACCGCCCAAGACGCTCACATAGACAGCAAACTCCGCACGTTGCTCTTGAAGCAATCCGAGCTGGAGCACTCCCTTACCCGCCTAGATTTGCTACGAGCACATTTAGGCACACAAGTCGTGGCGGCCCGCACGTTATCAAACACAATGCTCTCCCCTGCTGCAACTACTGCGCAGCGAGTCTCCTCCGCCGTGAAGCGCCTGGATATCGAGCAATCCCGCGTTAGAGCAACGCTAGAGGTCGTCGAGAAAGTTGCTGAGCTGAAAAATTGTGTTTTGGGGGTCACTGGGTCGATGGGTGCACCACAGGATTGGGAAACCGCAGCGAGCTTCTTACACCGTGCTGGGAAGATCCCGCAGGAGATCATCCGTGGAGAGTTCGCAGAGGAAATAGTACCCAGTGCTGAAGTTCCGGATCTTCCTTCCGTTACATTAGAGAACGCGGCGGAGTCGCTATGTGGGCTATTTCTCCGGGAGTTTGAGCGTGCGGCCGAAGCTGCGGACGGGGAAAAAGTCACTAGGTTCTTTAAGCTGTTTCCTCTAATTGGTAGGACAGATGTTGGACTTGAAGTATACGGGCGCTATGTGTGCCAGGGTGTTGCAGCAAGAGCTAGGGATGCGCTCGCGGCGAAGAGACAGGCTGTAGCGGATGGGGCTGGTGGGTTGGGTGACTTTTTCTATGCGAATGCGGTTACGAGGCTGTTTGAGCATATCGCGAATATAGTTGAGCAGCATGGGAAGCTGATTGAGAGGCATTACGGTGAGGGGAGGATGGGGAAGGTCATTGAAAGGCTGCAGGTTGAGGCCGATACCCAGGGGGGGATTATTATTGATACGTTTACGGATGAAAGGAGTATTGATAGGAAGGTGTGGCCCTCTTGTGGTGGGTGAGGTCAGATTATATGTGAGGCGGACGCTAATAAGTATAGCTTACGGATATCAAATCATATGCGTTCTCATTTCTGGTTCAGTCCTACATGCCTTCGACCAGAGGGCCTATGGGTGGTCCTCCTCGTTCCGGCTCACCAGCTCCCGGTGGCGCGGCGCATAGGAATAGTGAAGATGAAGGTGTTGATGTTAGGGAGGTAGATATGCTACTTAGTGAGATTGGGGTAATGCTTGGCCGATGGTCATTATATTGCCGTTTTCTCGCACGGAAATGTTTGGTAGGAGCTAATTTTTTCCTTTGGATCCAAGCTTTCTAACTAGATACTAGCCCCCTGAGCCCCAGGGCCTAGAAGAGACCGATACCCTCCCACCCTTCACAATTCCCCTTGTAATAACAAAATCTGCATTATCCTGGAAGGTTCAAGGCCGACTAATAGTCCCCTTCAATGTTATGACCACCTTCTTCTGCCGTCGCTCCGTCGAAAAGGCCTTCCAGCTCGACGAATCTCCCTCTGACCTCTCGTTGTCACTCAACTCCCCTGCATCCTCCTCCAATCCACCATACATCACCTCCGCCGTCGACGACGTGATGTACATTGTAAACAACCTCCTTCAACGTGCCCTGCGTACCTCCCAACGAGCCCTTGTTAGCAACGCAATTTCCACCGTCGGTCGAGTCCTGAGCTCAGACTTCGTCGGCATGATCCAGCGCAAAATGCAAGTAGAGAGCTACCCTAAGTCCTCCTCCGGCATTCCGGGGGCTCCAGTCCCAGACGACAAAATCCTCGGCTTCCTGGTCCTCCTCAACAACCTAGATGTAGCATCAGACTACACCCACCGCCTAATCAGTGCTTTTGTCAACGCCTCATCAGGTATCCCCCGGGCAGACAACAATCTAGGAATGGATGCCAGCAGCGACAACGCAATACCACTGGAAGAGCTCTTCCCCTTCCAAACCGACGCAACAATTGTCCGTGACGCTCTGAAAGGGATGGAAACCGCCTTCGAAGGAAAATCCGGGGAACTAATCAATGACGGAATAATGGTCTTCTTCAACCAAGTCGTCAAACCGAAACTCCGACCACTCCTAGCAGAGGCGTTCCGCGACGTGGAGTACCTCGTCTCACCAGAGGGCGATGAAAATGCATACTCCCGCTCGGACCCGGACGGCGAAGACGAGCAAGAGGGGATAAGCCCCGAATCCAGAGACGAGCTCGTAAAACTACGCTTTCAGTCAGGTTGGGACGCGCTCATGACACCATACAAACGAATCCTTACAGGGAAGGTTTTTAACAAACTGCTTAATACTACGGCTAGTTACTTTTCCAAGCTCTTAGAGAAGCGGATTTGGGGATACGCTGGGAGGATCAGTGAATTGGGGGCTATCGGATTGGAGAGGGACGTTGCGGGTGTCGTGGGTGTCGTAGTTAGGGGCGGGTTGTATGGAGTTCGGGATGCGTTTGCTAGGTGCTCGCAGATTTGTCTGGTGGTCAATATGGAGGAGGATGAGGTTGGGGATTTGCTCACAGAGGCGGGTGATGGCGGGGAGGATGGAGATGGAGTTGAGTGGGTGTTGGAGATTGAGGAGAGAAGGAGAGCTAGGGGGATGGTTGTCGGAAAGCGGTAGGCAGAGTGAGAGATTTGGTTTCGTGTTGATGGTAAAAAAATGTCTCTAATCCTACAAGCGCAACCTGGGTGGTTCCGTCTCAGAATGGCTCGGGCGTCCTGGATGTCACTCGCTTATCGGGTAGCGAATTTAGAATCCCGGGTCTCAAAGCGAATCCTAAGTATTAGTTCCGCTTATACCCTCACTCTCACTTCGTTCAAGCCCGTGCAAGCCTTGATCCCCCCAGTCCATTGTCAACCTCCGCCACCCAAATGCCCGTGAATCACTCACGGTCACTCGAGTGCAAAACCGCCCGTGCCTCAGCATCCGCTGTATGATATGGGGTAGAACTTCCGATTCGTGCGGTGATTTGTAGCGTCGAATCGGAGCCAGTGCACCATGGCCCTCCACTGCCACCACGAATTTTAAAAAAATTTCCTTTTCCTTCCCCCAACAAGTTATGAAAAATTGATCATCTGCATACCCGTATATCGTAACAAAGCAAAAGAGAAGAGGGGGGAGGGGAAAAAAACATCAACCTAAGTTCATCCCGTGATATTACCACAATCATAATCATAATATAGAAGAAAGAAAGGAGCCACAAGTAATTTCCCTCTCTCCTCCCCCCTCCCCAAAATAGAAAACACCCCCACCCCTTCCCTTGAAAAGGCCCCTACCCAAGCCTCTGCAGCAACCGACTCTTTCTCCTCTCTACCAAAAACTCCGTAACCTCGTCCAACCCGGGCACCACCCACCCATCGGGAATTGGTGTCCAACCCTCAGATGCCCCCTCCCCCCCCACCCTCTCCACATTCCTAAAACTCTCCATCTCCTTTGCCCTCTCGTACGCCAGTAAGACCCCATCATCCTCATCCCTATTGAAGCCGTAATAATCCGCATCCACATTCCTCCTCATCTCTGCCCTCAGCCTACGTTCCTCGTCCTTCCCCTCGGCAGCCTTCTTGGAAGGCTTGAGTTCGTCGAAGAGCTCTTTTACTCCCGGCAGTTCCCGCGCACGACCGAAGTATTTATAACCGCGGGAACCGGGCACCTCGCGGCCGTCCTCGTCGTAGGTTTTCGGGCCAAAGCGCATGTAGTTTGGCCCGCCGAGGTTGCGGAGTTGCACCTCCCACATGTGCTTCTCTCGCATTAGCTTATTGATTTCGTCATTTAGGTCGCGGATTTGATAGTCTGAGAGGCTGGCTTTGGGTGTGTTAGAACGAACGGAGCGGGAGAGGGGGATGGAAGTTACGGTCTTGGATTTTCGTGACTTTGCGGGAAATGTCTTTTACTACTTGGCCGCGCCATTTCTCACATGCTGGGATTGCGGTTACTTCTGTTATTACTTTTGGGCGGCTGGTTTTACCCCTTTAATTAGCATAATGTTGTTATAGTCGGATGGTGCGGGGGGGAAGTTGGCTCACCGTGTTCGCCCGGCATCGATAATTCCTAGATCTGCCGCCTGCTGCTCGCGAAAGCGAAACAGCATGGATTGGGCTTTTTCACTGTTTCGAGCCTGGGATGTACTAGTTAGTTTACTGTGGCATTGGGGCGGAGAGAGAATGGTGGAGGGGAGTTATTACCATGTTTGCTGAAGCTTCGGAGGTGACGGAGGTGTGTGTTGAACGGGGAGGTTTTCGATGGGACGAATTGCGACGTTGGTGTTTGAGTTGTGTGGGTCTTGGCGTGGCGGCAACAGAGCCGCAGTGCTTGGCGTGAAGGTGGAGCTAACCGGGCTCTTGATGTTACCAGTAAATTATAGCTATCAGATGATTGACTAGCCTAGGGAATATAAAGACGTTGCCGATTGAGCATCGTCCCTTAAGAGTTAAGCTCCATTCGTCAGGGAGGCTTCCCATGAAGTGCTAGTAACACCGTGCTGTGTTATGAAAATACGGTACCGGTTATCATTTCCTCGTGCACACCGGCAATCACTCACTAAAAACATTAGTCATCAAAGTTTCGCGATATCGATTTACGCGTGCCAAAACGCGTTACCCACGCTACCACGAGACCATGAAAAACTCCCCCTAATAGATCATCCATTCAAAAATTTACGACTCACGAGTATCTTATTTCCTGGTTAATATGGCAACGACACAGCAGCGGATAGTCCCTCGCTACGCCCGTACGCATCATACTGCTCTTTCCCACACTCTTAGAGATCTGAATTTCCCCCGACTAACAAGCTTCTGTAGACACCGCTGGACGAACGTCGCTCGCATACTCTTGGGATGGCAAATACTTGATTACCGTCGGGTCCAATGAAGTCATCCGGAAGTTCACCGTAGCATCGGAGGACGAACCCGTCACCATCGATGATGCGCTGGGGAGGAATGTTGCTGTTGCGGCTTCAGTATGTTACACGCAATCACCCTTAACTTCCCCCACCTGCTGTTCAACAGTTAACATAGCGATTGGTCAATTGATAGAATGAAAACTTTATCACTTGTTCAGAGAGCGGGACTATCTCCCTATTCTCTATGGCTACCGATACCCTCGAGCGGCTCCTCGTGCGATGCACACTCTCATCGAGAGATATTGCCCTCAGTCCAGACGGTGACTGGGTTGCCGTCGCAAGTGACGAGACGATTGTTAAGGTGGTCAACGTTGAGGATAATCATAAGATTATGAACCTGCGGTCTCAATCACAGTCTGTCAAGCATGTAGCGTTCCACCCGACCGGAAATTATCTGGCGGTTTCATGTGTTGACGGGGTAATATATATCTACTCGCTGAGCACCGAGGAACCGGAGCTGGTGAAGAAAGTGGATGGGGTTATCAAGGCTGTTGATGCGGAGTCAGAGGTCTGCTCGAAGGTTGCATGGCATCCGGATGGGAGAGCCTTCGCGGCCCAGACTCCCACAAGAGGTTGGTAATCAATCCAGAACTTGGAATCAGAGCTGGACCGTGTCGGCTAATACGGAATAGATATTATCGTTGTCGACCGAACAAAATGGGAGACCCACAAAGCCTTTGCCAGTGGTCATGGCGGGGATATAACGGACTTTGCCTGGTCTCCCAATGGTGCATTCCTCGCGAGTGCAGGGACAGATGGGAAGCTTGTTATCTGGGAAACGGAAGAACAGACTATAATTGCAAAGTACGATTACCGACATATTGTTTCACTTGCCTGGCACCCAAAGCAGAACGCGCTCTCCTTCACAACCAGCAGAGGGGAGCTATATACACTGCCCAACGTTGTTCCAGAAGATCGTGCCTTCCGGTTGAAACTCACCACCCGCGCAGCACCACTGCTAAACGATAGTGGCCCATCAACGGTTTTAGAGAACAGGGGCAAGCCACCGCTGCCTCGCCAGCGGGCTAGTTCGGTAGACTCTTTGGACGATATACTTGGAGGTGAAATAGACGACGGCCTTGACGACTTCATAATCGACGACGATGGAGCCGGCTACCTAGAGCCCGGCAAGAACAGGAAACGCGGCAGTGAGCACCTAGACCCAATTGTGCACGGCTCCAAACGGCCAGCATACGGCATGGCGATGTGGTCTCCGGAGATCCACGAGCCCTTCCAACCGGGGAGCACACCCTGGAAGGGAAAACGCAGATACCTCTGTCTAAACCTTATCGGCTTCGTCTGGACTGTGGACCAAGATACGCACCACACCGTCACTGTCGAGTTCTACGATCGGGACTCCTATCGCGACTTCCACCTCCCGGATCCATACCTGTACGACAAGGCCTGCTTAAACGAGAGCGGCACACTCTTCTCCTGCCAACCCAAGGACGAGAATCCCGCCATGATCTTCTATCGCCCACACGAGACGTGGGCTACCCGCGTCGACTGGCGCACATCCCTACCCAAGAGCGAGGAGATCGTGTCTATCGCGCTGAGCGAGTCGTATATCGTCGTGTGCACTTCTAGGGGATACGTTAGGGTCTTTACACTCTTTGGCGTGCCATTTAGGGTTTACAGGCAGAAGCACACGCCGTTCGTTGCATGCGCTAGTTGGAGGGATTATATCTTTGTCATGGGGAATGGGGCTGTCGGGGCGGATGGGAAGACGCAGTTGACGTACTCGATTGAGAATGTCAAGAGGGATGAGACGCTGCAGTGCTCGGATGTCGTGGCCTTGCCGCCAGACGGAGAGGCAAAGAATGTTTTTTTCTCTAGCAACGGGGTATGCAAAGTCTTCTCGCTGTTGGGGATTATGTATTGCGAGTGACTGACTGTGATACAAATAGGATCCGGTGATATATGATTCCGAGGGTGTGTTGCTGGTGTTGGTTCACTGGAGGCAACCGGGGCAAGCTAAATGGGTACCGTTACTGGATACAAAGACACTAGATCGTTTAGCAAGTGGTAGAAAAGAGGAAACATACTGGTCTGTCGCCGTCGCACAGAACAAATTCCACTGCATCATTCTCAAGGTAAGAATACAATCCATCATGCATACAAGGGAGAAAATATCAACATTAAAACTATCTACCTCCCCACCCAGGGCGGCGAAAAACACCCCTACTTCCCACGCCCCCTGCTCAGCGAATTCGACTTCAAAGTCCCCCTCTCTACAAACTCCACCACCGACTCTACCACCCCCACCTCAAAAACAGACACCCTAGAAGAAACCTACGTCCGTGAATCCACTCTACTGGCGCTGCAAGAGGACTTTGCGGCACACACAACCACGGGCGCACAGGAAAGAATGGAGATGTCGAAGTGTGTGAACGCGATCGACAAGACGCTGCTACAGCTCTTGGGACTGGAGTGTCAGAGTGAGGATTACGGGCCCAAGGCGCTAGAAATTTGTGGACTGTTTAGACAGAGAAGGACGCTGGAGCTTGCTATTAAAGTTGCTGTCAGGTTTAATCAGGGGGTTTTGGCGGAGAAGATTGGGGAGCTGAGGGACCGGATGGAGGTTGAGGAGTAGGCAGTTTTTTGTTTTTTTTTTGAATATTATTTTGCGGCGAGTAAATTTTAGAGGGTAGAGAGAGGATATCGGGGGGGGTTAGTTATGGCGACTTCATGATATCTGATAGAACTTTTGCGGCTACTCTACGGCGTTCTTCTTTGGGGACGTCTTCGCGCATGTCTAGTTCGCGTGCTGTCAGTATTCCTTAAGTCCAGCGGCGACGATCCGGTGGGATCATTCAGAATCGGCTAAGGATATCCGAGTAGGAAAAAACAGACAAACCTTTGAGAGCACTCATCCTCATCATCATAGTCTCCAGCTTCTCCACCTGCGCCTCTTCGTCCTCATCATCCGTAATCCCGTGAATGCTACTCTCCCCTGTACTCTCCCCATCCCCGAATATGGCCCTATGCAGCCCGAACATCTCCCTCTCCATCTCATCCCCAATAAACTTGAGTGGGTCTGCCCCCTCCCGATCGTCGCCCCCACCCGCAAACGATCCAAACGACCCAGCATCATCATCACCATCCTCATCCCCAATCTCATCATCCGCGGCCCAATCGTTGGCTTCTAATGCCTCCCTAACCCTCTCCATACCAGCGCTCTCCCCAAACTCGTTCCTCGCCTTAACCTCAAAATCTACATACTCGAACCCGCATTCCCTGCACATCTCCTCCCAAACTTCCAGCTCCAGCTCCAACCTCGGTTGTAGACTCTGCGGCATGCCAACCGCAAGACACACGCCATCCCAAGTGTACCCACAGGCCTTCACGATCCCCTGCACGGCGCGCAGGACATCGCGGATGCACGCGAGGTCCACTTCCGACGACGGCTTGCGGAAGGTTAGTATGAATGCACCGAGGGCGTGCAACACCTCGCGCGCTTCTGCGGAGAGGTAGGTGCTCGACCAGGTGCTTGGGGAGGTGCTCGGGATCTCATCGATCCAGATTGGCACAGTGGTCTTATAGTATGACGTTATGAGGGGGAGGGCGTGGCTCAGGCCTGCTGGGGAGGTGGAGGTTGTGGTTGCGGGCGGGAGTGAGCCAGTTAGAGCTAAGTTTTTATGTTAGTGTCTAGGGTGTGAATGGGGGGAGGGATTGATCGGTGGGGGAGAGGACAACCTTTTAGAAAGGCAAATTTTCCAGAAGAGCGCTGTCCAACGAGGAGGATCCGGCGTGAATTGGTGATTTCTAAAGATGACATTGCTTCGTTACTTGCTTTTACCGCCGATGGGTACTTGTTATGTTATGAGGCAACGTACCAGCAGCAAGCTGCGGAGCGAGAAGAGAAGAGAAATAGATGTAGGGTGGGATGGTCCTCTAGGGCTAAGCTAACTTATTAAGCTATGGTGGGGGAAGACAACCCTGATATTGTCGGCACCTTAGCGCGGACCTCATATCGCCAAGACTTTATTTCTTCTTTTCCTTCCTTCCAGATAAACCACCGTAACTTTTTTTCTTCTCCTCCCTCTCTTCACCTCTACCGCATATCAATCCTGCCCCCCAACACAACAGTTCACAGCTATGACGGATAAAAAGGCCGCTCCTAAGTCACCCGCTGGGGAGAAGCCTGCTACGCCGACCTCAAATTCACCATATCAATTGGATAATGCACAGGTTTGTCCTCTGCCTGCCCACCCTGGTGGAAGCAGCAATTGAAAAAAAAAAAGGCTAACTAAATAATAATAATAACGATAGGTCTTAAAGGCTTGCAAAGCTCTTTTAAAATACGTCAACGAGAAGAAAACCGAGGCCACAAAATCCAAGAAACCCAACCTCCTCGAGGACCCAGAGAATCCCACGCCTGAGACAATATGGTTGAATTTGACAATGAAGAAGTTAGTAACAGATACTAAACGGCTCAAGCCCGCCCGAATGTAACCTCCCCCCCTTTCCCCTCACCTCTACATATCCATACTGAATGGGTGATCAGCATCCTCCCGCACCCCCTCCGCAACCCGCAAACAACCACCATCTGCCTAATAGTCAAAGACCCCCAGCGCACCTACAAAGATCTAATCGCCGCCACCCCCTCTCTCTCCGCTGTCATAAAAAGAGTAATTGGTGTCTCCAAGCTCCGCGCGAAATTCAAATCCTTCGAGTCCCGCCGCCTACTAGCAGACTCATACGACCTATTCCTAGCAGACGACCGGGTAATCTGCATGCTCCCAGCCACCCTAGGAAAGTCCTTCTACAGTCGCAGCACTAAAGTGCCCATCCCTCTATCCGTCTCGCCAGCGGAGCGCTTGCAGAGCGAAGTGGACAGCTGTCTGAAGGCCACCTACTTGCATTTAAACGCGGCGGCGAGCTCGAGCCTTAGAGTGGGGCTGAGCACTTTTACGCCTGAGATGGTGGGTGAGAATGTACGCGCTGTTGTGGAGAGGGTTGTTGAGGGCGGGAAGGGGGTTGGGAAAGTGGGCGTGCCTGGGGGGTGGAAAGGTCTGAGGAGTCTACATTTGAAAAGTCCTGATAGTGCAGCTTTGCCGCTGTGGCTGGCGGAGCAATTGTATGAGGCTAGAGACGTGCTGAGGGATGGAGAGAGGGAAGAGCTAGCCGCTAAAGAGGCGATTAAGAAGGTGGAAGTCAAGGAGAGGAGGAAAAAGAGGAAGATGAAGAAGAGACAGGCTACGATTTCTAAGAAACAGGAGCAGTAGCTAGGAATAAGGGCGCCAAAGGATGTGAATTGGAAAAAAAATAGTTAATGCCCATTTTGTGTCTATCATCCATCCGCATGTTATCATAATTCAATTCAAGTTTTAAAAGCGAGAACAGAAAATCACTTGCCACCATGAGCCATGACTCGCACGTCCGCGCGACACCCAAGAACCGATCAAGCTCTAACATTCGAACCAAAATCCCATCCATCCACCCATCGACCCATTTTTCCGATACAACACCCTCTCCTAGCACCCACTATCTCACCAACATCCAAATTCCATACACACCGCTATCGTGCACACTCTCCCTACTATTTTGGATACCACTGGAAGAAAAATTACAAGTGCCTTTCCAATGAGTGATATTTCATGATTACATCTCCACGGCTACCGAGTACTGTAGGGTTCGCCGCCTGCCGGGCTGGCTTATTGCGGCGTGTTGCAGGGCAGGGTGGGGGCGCTAGGGGCCCTATCGGTACTTAGATGCTTGCTCAAGCAAAGGATGAGTAAAATTCAATATCGTTCATTCCTTTGTGAAACACCAACCAACCGAACCAAACCAAAGCTAGCGGCAAGTCAGGAAGTGAGTGGGAAAGTGGCAGAATCCAAAACCCAGCTATGATTTGAAATTATCACTCTAGGTAAACAAACAAAGATAAACAAGAGAGCCGAAACATTCCACTCCATAAACGAAAACTCAAAGCTCCACACCCTGCACCCACGACTCCATCTTCCCACCACTTACCTTCCCACCAAGGTACTTCTTGAACAAATCTGTCAACAGCTCATCGCTCAGCTCCATATGCCTCCCAGGAGTGGTCAAGAACTCCAGCCGCTCCCGATCCCCCAACTCCTTCAAGCCGATCCAATCCTGCTTGTACAACTCCCTATCCTCCACGAGCGTCCTCTCCCCAGTGGTCCTATTGAGCTCGGCGAACCAGGCACTCTCCTTGGGAACAACAGTGGTATCATCCTCGAACATGAGCATGACGAACCTCTCCAGGCCCGCCAGATTATCCGCATAGGTCCTGTTGCGCTTACCGGGGCGTTCGTTATTAATGTCGGCGAGAAATGCAGAATGCTCAAGGTACGCGTCGAGATCCTCCGGGTCTCGGAAGTACTGTGCGGGAACCACACGGTTCTGCACCCAGGGAGTCCACTTGCTGGAGTGGAGGGCGGATGACGCGGTTCGGCAGATGAAGTCAGCTGGCTTGCATTCCGGCAGGAAGTCTGCGATGCCGTTGTGTTGGCTACCGAAGGTTATAAGGGTTTTCACGGGCGGGGTGTTGCAGCGTTGGACGTAGCCCCGGAGGAACTGGCCGCCTTGGGAGAAGCCGATGGCGTTGAAGCCAGATGAGAGTTCTGAGATTGCGGAGAGCTGCGAGCAAACGGTGGCGATTTGCTCATCGACTTGGCCGAAGAAGGTTGCCGAGCGGTCTCCGTCTGAATCTTGGTCTAGGTAGATTGAGTGGACGAAGGTGCCTGGGTAGACCTGTGGGGGGTTGTTAGTATTGTGACGCAGAGGGAAGGGAGGGAGTGTTGCTTTTCGTGCTAGGTCCCCAACTCTTTTAATTCCCGCTGAGTCGTATGTATCGCCTGTATTCGAGGTAGCAGGAGAAAAGCCAGCATCATCGTCAACCACCTATCTTATACAAAGGACGACAATCACGACGGGGCAAAACCCACCAAGTCCATGCCAAATAACCAAAGGAAGCGGACGTCCCGTCGGTATGACAATTCCCAGGCCGGCAGACACGAACAAGGAGATAATCGCAAGAGAAATCATATGGTGCTCTCTTCTCTCAATTCCGGTGGATTATGGAGGAGTTGAAGGAGTAGAGAGCGGAAGGAGAAGGTGAAGCTTCCCAAAGTCGACGCGTAATCAGGTTGAGTCACCACCCCTAACTTAAGCCACGATATGATTGGACTATCCTGGCTCTTGTCAATACTGTATCGTTAATAAAGCGATTATCGCATGGACGAGTTAGGGCCGGCGGATCAAAAGTGAACCGTGCGCTCGGATCATTATTATTTTCCGGTGATTCCCTGGTAAGGAAAAGGGAAGGTTCCGGTCTCTGATTGCGAGTTGGGACGGTGATGCAATGAGACAAATTGAAAATCTTTGATGTGTGAGATGGAAAAGGTAATCTACGGGTACTCGAGTAATTTAGATGTAAACGCACACATTCCAAATTCTTCCTTCCTAGGATGCTGCACTCTTGAGCCTCGGGATATCATACTAAATTTTTTTGCTGTTGCCACAAGTATTGCCGTAAATCCAACCAAATAATGAGTTGGCTTCTTTGCTGATTTCATCTCTACCCTGATTGGCTCGCCACTGACAGGTTCGTAATGCGGCACTGTACCGGTACCCGTACTCGGGTATAACAAATTTACTGGGACTGCAGCGCCTCACCTCAAGAACTCACACCACTTTAACTACAACCCTATCTCTCTAACTATATTTACCTTCGCACCGTTTTGAATACAAACCATTAGCCCTATATCCATCCATCCAGGCTCCTCAATAGACATTTCTTAAGGCCTCCTTCGTCTTCCTTCCTTCCTTCCTTCCTTCATCCCTATAGCACCACACCTCCGCCCATCGACCGACCAGCAAACTCAAAGCCAAAATGTCAGTCCGAACGCTGACATATCGCCGGCTACTGATCCCTCTCTCCCGCCTATACTCCTCCTCCGCCTCCACCTCAAAAAACACCCTCCCACCAGCCAAGCGGCTCCTCCAAACCGCCACCTCCCCCAACACCGGCACCCCCTTCCTGCCCGGCCTGCCAACCACCCCCACCATCCCCTCCCTCGCGGCTGCACCAGCTAAAAAACCGCTCCGCCCCCGTAAATCCGCCATAACCCTCACCCCCTCAGCCACTCAGCACCTCCGTGCCCTCCTCGCACAACCAACACCCCAACTAATCCGCATCGGCGTAAGGAACCGCGGCTGCTCGGGCCTTGCGTACCACCTCGAGTACGTTGATCGGCCCGGCAAGTTTGATGAGGAGGTCGTGCAGGACGGGGTTAAAGTGCTTATCGATTCAAAGGCACTCTTCAGCATCATTGGTAGCGAAATGGATTGGGTTGAGGATAGAATTAGCGCGCGGTTTGTGTTTCGGAATCCGAATATTAGTGAGTACTTGTTCTTTCCCCTCGCCTCTGGGGTGGGCTAATGGGCTATTCTAGAGGAACAATGCGGCTGCGGGGAGAGCTTTTCGGTTGGTTAACCCTGGATAAGCATACCGGTATACCCACACCCCGCTATCCCGGACAGCCAAAATCCCAAGAATCTATCCGGCATAGCGATTGATCCGGGACAGCAGGTCAGGCTTTAGTGTAAAGAAATTCAGAACTTACTGAGATTCGTACGATACAGCGAGGTATCCGGATTATCCAGATCCGGGACAGCGGGGTGTGAGTGTATTGGGGGTTGGGTTTCCGGTCTAGACGGGCTTGTTAGATCCCCTTGCTTCATTTTTTTCTTCCTTCTTTACATTCTTAATTCACTGGCTTTATCTGGCAGAAGCGGACACTTACTCTTCTGCCCTTTCTTGGGTGGCTGCTTCTTTCACTCTAATTGCTCTCTTTCTTTTGTGTGGTAGATTGGTGCTTCTTTTGTTTTTTGGTGCTATGGTATCCTTTATCCATCTCTCTCTTTTACAGTGAATGAGCATCTAGGACAGGTTTTATAGAAAAGCTACTAGTTGTAGTTCCATCGTTTTTGTGCTGTACATATATCATGCCGCTACTACATCTTTATTCTCGCTCTTTACTAAAATAGCACTCGGTAACGTGTAAATACTATATAAGTGGTGTCACCATAAGCCATTGCATTGGATGCGATGATACCAGATACTCGGATCAAGCATTTAGACGAACCCCGGGCTATAGTGAACCATCAATCAATCACTGATATTATACACCGCACTAAAAATTGGGAAACCGCTACTGCCACTACCTCACTGCTTTTACTCCTCCGCCATAACTTCCCGCCCCCATCAAAAGATCAGGCCCCCCTCCCCCCACGGCTCTGCTGGCCCCTCGCGCGGTTAACCGTAGCCCTTCCCCTCGCCAACCCAACACCTCTACCACGTACAGCTCTAGACCTGAACATCGGAGCATTCCTGTCTCACCCCATTAGCCCCCCTCCCAACTGGGCAAAAACGGATAACATACCTCAACATATCCGGCACGATAAAAAATCTAACGTGCGAGCCGCGAATGTACACCTGGTCGAGATGGGATACGCGCCCGTCACGGGCTGTAACAGTAATATCGCGGAGTTGGACATTCATATTGTCTTCGGCTGTGGTTATTTCACACATACGTGGTAGGTTAGTCGGGGGATTCAAGGTGGGGGAAGAGGGAGGGAGGGAAAGTGCCTTCGAAAAGTTTGCCACGGAATATTTGGCCAGAAGTTAGTTCTAGAGTGCAGACGTGGCCCTGGACTGGGTTAGCTGGTGTTTAGATTGGGAGTGGATGGGATGGAAGGGGTACCTGGGCCTCGTTGAGGAGCTTTATTGGGATTCCGATGCTGCCCATTGTTTATGCTGGTTTTGTTCAGTGGTGGGAGGTGAAGGTGGTGAGTGGTAGTGGTAGTAGGGATTTGTTGTGTGTAGCTGGATTTGGTGGGCACGGTAGTGATCAATGGTATGAGATGGTGGTGGTTGATGAGTGGATGAAGGAAGGAAGCAGGGGTGAGGAGGCTCTTGGAAGATGGTTCGGTTGGGGCTTGACTCGGCTAGTGTGGGTGTGGTGGGTAGGGACCCCACCAGAAATTTTGATTTTCGAAACTGTTTCCAAGTAAAGCCACCTTTTCCCTCGATTCACTCTCATTCAATCACTCGCTCAGGACCACCTCCACCATGACCGAACAAAACAGAACCTCAAATGGGAACGCCGTGCCTACCCTCTGTAAACGCTGCAGCACAAGCCCCCCTGTAATAAACCTCCGAACGGAGCACCTCTGCAGGTACCGCTCCTTCCCACTACTCCTCCTCCTCAAACTAACCAGTAACCTAGCGACTGTTTCGACAAATACACCCGCTCGAAATGCATAAAACGCATGGAAGCCTACCGCGTCCGCTACAACCCTCCAGACGCCGACACCTCCCCGCGACGTCTCTTGCTCCCCCTCTCGTTCGGGTTATCCTCAATAACCCTGTTGCACCTCCTCAACTCACAACTCCAAAACCAGCTCGCACGCACAACACGCACAGGATTCGTACTCGTAGTCGTGCACATTGACGAGAGCGCCATAGACCCGACCGTCCCGCCAGGGGAGGAGAGTATGCGGGCAGTGAAGGAGCGGTTTCCGGGCCTGGGGGAGTACCTGGTCGTAAAACTAGAAGGAATATACGAGTTCTCCAGTGCGGTGAAGGCTTTCGAGATAGGCGCAGGGGGTTCCGGAGGAGGGGATTGGAAGGAACGATTAAAGGGATTATTGGGCGCATTACCAACGCCCACTTCCCGCATGGACGTTCTCCAAATACTTAGGACAAGACTCATCACCGAACTCGCGCGGAAGCACGCCTGCGAAGCGATCCTCTGGGGCGATACCACCACCCGTCTTGCGGAAAAGACGCTTGCCGAAACTGCTAAGGGGCGAGGGTTCTCCATCCCCTGGCAAACGTCCGACGGCAATTCCCCCTACGGCGTCAAGTTCTTGTATCCGCTTAGGGATTTGCTAAAGAAGGAATTAGCGGTCTACGTGTCGCTGGATGTGCCCACTCCGCTACGTCCGTTGTGCTTTGGAGTGGCGGAGGAGGGGGAGGGGAAAAAGAAGTATGCTGCTGTTGGGAAGGGGATTACGATCGATGAGCTCATGACGCAGTATTTTGAGGGGATTGAGAGGCAGTATCCGTCCATTGTTGCGAATGTTGTGCAGACGGCGGGGAAGCTGGTCACAGAGGGGGGTGTGGTTAGGATTCGCAGGTGTAAGATTTGTGGACTACCCAGAGATGGCGGCGGTGGGGAGCTGGTACTTGATGCTGAGACGAAGTTTGGGGAGAGCTCTGGTGGGGAAGCGAATGGGAATGGGGATGGTAAAAAAAGGGAAGGGGATGGCATGTGTTATGGGTGCGCGAGGTCTGTACATGGTGCGAAGCCATATGAATGGCCATTATGATTAAAATATTGTCACGATAGAGCTTTATCCATGGACTCTTTGGCGTTTAGGTTTCGACATTTAATATACCATAATTATTACTGTATTTTTGTGTCGTGAGTCTGAAGTAGGTTTTGATTGTGGTCTCGGATTATCACTCGGGCACCGTCGGTGCGGAATGGAAAAAAAATGAGAACACCAGCGGCTTATGAATTCGCTTCCCTCCTATTTTACAAGTCCAGACCAAAGAAAGAAAGAAAAAAAGAAGAGCTGACTAGTTGCGCAGGCTCCAAATTTCTCTCCGACCCAGAACATCCCCAGACCCCGAATGCCGCGGCAATCATTTATATAGGCAAAAGGGAAGCTGAAACATAGCCTCCGGAACCCGGAAAAGAAAAAGAAAACCACCGCATTTTTTGTTCGAGGGGGAGTCGTTTATTTGAGCTTCTTCTTAGGGCGAAGCTGGTTGGTATGTCCACACTTCTTCTTGCGGCAATTGGTGGCTCGGGGTGGGAGACGGGCCTGATATAAGTCAGCTTGGTTCATGCGTTAAAATTTGTAGCATGGGGATAGATACGTAGCACTTGCGGCAAATCATCTTGTCGCAGTTGTACTTCGAAGCGAGGGCCTTAAGGGAAGGCTCTATGATACCACCCCGGAGACGGAGGACCAAGTGGAGAGTAGACTCCTAAAAACACCCAAATCACATGAGCCGGCTGCCCCCGCTAGAGAAAAGTAAGAGTCGCGGATATATACTTTTTGGATGTTGTAGTCCGAAAGGGTCCTTCCATCTTCGAGCTGCTTTCCGGCAAAGATTAAACGTTGCTGGTCTGGGGGGATTCCCTCCTTCTCCTCTATATTTCCACAAAAATTCTCAGCTTCCTTCCTCCCTCCGCTGGAGCATCTAGGTGACGGGAAACATACGGATCTTGATCTTGACATTGTCGATAGTATCCGAGGACTCGACCTCGAGGGTAATGGTTTTGCCCGTCAAAGTCTTGACGAAGCTGCACAATTTGTCCAGCGGTTAGTTTTGCTGTAACTTCCTGAGGAGCTGGATCTAGCTTTTTATAAAATACTCACATCTGCACTATTTCATTTATTAGCCTGTGTTACTTTAATGGAGTTTCTAGGATATACGCACTCTTTGCTGTTCGTTAGGGGGTCGTTAGTTGAAATTTCGTGGTATGATAGCTACCTTGGAGCAGATGGTTGACTTGTGTAGTTTGAGTGGCCAGGACGGAGTGCGGCGCCACGTGTGGGAAAGCAGTCACGATTGTGAAATCGTGGCGGGGTAGGGGAGGGGAGGGGCTGGTTGGGGCATTTGATATTACCCGGCTTTCGCCTGGAAGAGGGTCTACTGACGACATTTGCTACCGTGCCAAGGGAAGCAATAAGAACTGCGCGGATTTAGGACTTAGTTTACCGGTAAGTTACTGGTTTTGGGCGTTTTAGGGTACGGCGGTTCAACGAATTGTGCGAAAAGATAAAATCCCTTGCGGCAAATAATTTTGGATTGACTGAATTTTGCAAAGTGAGCGCTCTGCAGTGCCTTGGTTACTCGAGTAGATGTCGCCTTTGGGGTTAGGTTACATGGCGTTCATGATCGAGCTTGACACCTGCGAGACCTGGTACTCGAGTAGGTACGGTACCGTGTTGATGACCTAGGGATATCTAGCGCATAAAAATGTTTCACACTATATACTGGTACAGTTCAGCCTTACTAAGATTTTGTAGTTTGAGGGTTGGATAGGCTGATTGGGGTTGTGCTGAACCTTCTAGTAGAATTGTCATTTCAATCGCTTTTATACGTAGGCTCCGCTCCGTGAGGCGACTTAGAAGGAACAATGCTGAGTCGTAGTTGGAGGGTATCAACACGGATTAATGCAGCCATCCGAGATTCTATGATATCCTTGAATTGTTGCTCATGTACAAAAACCAAATGCCAAAGGCCGTGGAATGCCGCTTCTGAGGCGGTGACCGTGCCTTCCATGTTCTATGCACATCAAAGAGCTACCTTATTTTTGGCGCCATATCGGGCTCTCTTTGAGATGTACCGGAACCTCACCCTTTGGGGTATCCGGAATGACTTTCTCGAGCTTCTATAATAAAAAGGGCTTAGCATTCTAGCGCTCCATGTCATAAAGGTAGAGTGTAAACTTACCAAGTTGTTAAAGACACACTTGTTATATGGCTTCTCTTCCGCCCTACATGAAAAGAGCTTATGGTTTGCCTGATCCAGGCATTCCCAATGCGCCCTGAATTCCTTCAGACAGTATTTATTGATATCCTCAAGTCTGCATCATACCGTCCAATTGATTAAACAGAGTGCGGAGAGACCCGGAGAAATGATACTTACACAGACGAAGCACATCTGGTAACCTTTCTTCCCTCTCTTAAGCAGTCAACCGGCCCCCTTCCCTTGGCCTCGTGCTTGCAAAGCATGTAGTCCTCGTTGTAGTCCTTACATCTCGCCCCGATGAAATATGACGCCGATAAGAGAGGAGCCGATGTAGCGCCCACTTCCTCGACCTTGGGAACGGAATCCGGAAGAGGGGTCGTATCTATCAAAACAGCGTGATGGAACCTATCCTCCCCATCAGTCTCACACAATTGCCGAAATCGGGGAAGACGAACTGTGGTTCTCGGGGAGAAGTTGACATGACGAACAAGGGACGATGTTTCGACCGGTTCTAAGCTGCCAGGAATATTATCGGAGCTTTCTCTCTTCCCACTTCAAGGGGGATGGAGCGACCGGCAGCAACCTCTCGGTTAGCAAAAGCCCGCTATGATGAGTAAGCGAATTTGACGCGCAGATTGGCTAGGGAAAGACGCTGCTTTCGCCACGCACAAACGCCAAACCCCTGCTGCGCTCTTCTTCCCACGCGTTGCCTCGCGAAGGAACTATTTCCGCTCCTGTGGCTACCCACGCTCTCGCAGCTCCCATCTCTTTTTAGCTTTCCACTCCTTTATCTTTATCCACTTCTCTTCCCCCAAACAAATCTCCGCTATAAAGGACCATCGCAATCATGTCTCTCTTTGGCTCGACTTTTGGCCAGCCTCAGCAGCAGCAACAACAATCCCAGGGCGGTGGTCTCTTTGGGCAGTCAACTGCGCAACAAACACAACAGGGCGGACAACTCTTCGGCGGCGCTACTCAACAGCAGCAGAACACAGGCGGTGGCTTATTTGGCAGTCAACAACCACAGCAGCAGCAGCAGCAAGGTGGGCTTTTCGGGAAACCGTCAGGGCCCTTCGGCCAGCAAAGTACCCCAACAACTCAACCAGGAGGCGGTCTATTCGGGGGTGGCCAGTCTACTCAACAGGGTGCTGGCGGTGGTCTCTTTGGCGGTGGCGGGCAGCAGAATACAGGCGGGGGAATGTTCGGTAGCCAGCAGCAACAAGGTGGGCTATTTGGTGGCGGTCAATCGAGCCAGCCCACTGGAGGTGGACTTTTCGGAGGGCAATCAACTCAACAGCCCCAGCAACAGTTCAACCAGCAGCAGAGTGGGTCACTATTCGGTCAATCGCAACCAGGAGGTGGTGGCCTTTTCGGTCAGACACAATCTCAACCTCAGCAGCAGCAACAGCAACAGCCGGTTGGACTATTTGGGAATTCGACGGCAAACCAAGGACAGCAACAAGGATCTTATATGAATTCTACTATGGGCGGATATGGGCAGCAATCTATGTTTCCTATGATGTCGCAGCCTATGCAAGTTCAACAACAGTGTATGTACTGCGCCAATACCCATCTGATACCCCAGCACTAATTGTATGACTCTAGCTGCAAATGTGATCGTCGATAAACTTGGTAGGATAAAAAACGCTTGGGATACAGGGCACCCAGACTATGCCTTCAAATATTATCTCTACAATCACGTTGGTGAAGATAGGGCAAATATGTACCAGAAACCCCCGGCTGACGATTTGGCGGAATGGGAGAAGGCCTGGGTCGAGAGACCCAATAAAGGGTGCGTTCTGTTTTCCATCCCTATTATTTACGCTCTGAGGAATTCGCTAACCCCGATACCTGTAGATCTGTGCCTGTCCTTGCCAAAGGTTTCAAGGATCTTGACCATCGTGTCAAGTCTCAAGAGCAACAAGTTAACCTCTTCCGACATCGCCTCCATGAGATTCAGGACAAACTAGCCGCCCTTCAAAGCCGCCATGATTTGATGACAAGTATCAAGCTTGAGGATTGCCGTCGCCGACATACTGCCCTTTCTCGGAGGGCACTATCTCTAGCGGCCAAGGTTCAGGTGATGAAGAATAGGGGTTATGCTCTTCAGCCCGAGGAGGAGCAATTAAAAAAGCGTCTAGAAGCCCTTTCAAGGGCCGTATGGGATCCAGCAGTGAGGGGCAGAGTGAACGAGATTTGGGCTAGAATGATGGTTGTCAGTGAGCAGGCGCGTATGATGGAGGCTACTGTTGGCAAGGTTGAAATTGTTTGGGATGAAAAACAATTGCAAACTGCCGGGAAGGTTTGTCTTCTCATCAAACGTTCCACGCAATATGGATGGCTAACGGTACTTATGAAATAGCTTTTGCAAACCAATGCGGCAGGCTTGGAACACCTCAATAAGGAAATCAGAGATATTGAGAAGGCGTTTGACCAATGGGAAGAAGAACAAAAATCTCGACCTCGGGGATTCTAGTCTTCGTCGTTTGGAGATCTATTGGGAGTGATAACGTCCGGCGACTTTTTTTCGATTAACTGACGGCGGGGTTCCGGTGTTACCTTCACGGTTCCTTTCTAACAAGGAGGTATTAGTGATATCTTTTTTTTAAAGAAAGTATGTATGATAGAGGATGTGCGGCAATTTTTATTTTTCCTAAGTGGAATGACCTGGTCGAGGTGTACAAATAATACAAAGCGCTTCGTTCGTAGTAATGCTTTATGATTCTACCCCATAACCCATAGCCTTCTGGATTGAAAATGTACAATGAGAGAATCGTTGGATGAATGCGTATATCGGCATGATGTGGGTACTTTCTAGAAGAAGCTTTTAACGTAATCAACAACGAAAGGTGCTAAGTCACAATTAGCACTCCTGAAGCGACCTGTCATGCCAGGGGTAAACATACACAAGTAGAGAAGGATACAAATCTTAACAGCCCCTTGAATGACGCCTTTTGCGTCTCGTTCTTGCTCTCTGATCTCTGCCGCTGACGGTGGTGGGGGGCCAGCTGAGGAAATTTGTCAGCAAATCAATAGACTCCCCCGAAATTATTTGATAATGGTAGTACCTCCGAACATGTTTTAATGAATTCTATATGATTTCCGTTCAGGTTGAAGGTGGAGGTTGGATGGAGAAAGGCTGCAAACAAATTTCATTGACGTTTTATGCTCTCTGGCCAAATTCGCTAAAAAAGACAGACTCGTGTTGATAGTTCTTGGCACTAAACATGCTTTCTTTGTCATAAGGCAAGGTTGGTGCCAGGTTTTCTTGGCAGAAGTTCGCGCCTCCGAGAGTTAGCGAGTGCAAAGGCCTTAAGCTGCTACAAATCCCAACCCACACGGCTACACCACCTACCCCACCATCTACGGGTATCTTTCTCTCAACTCCGTTAAAGCTCCACTTAGCCCCGCCTCCATTCTCACTGCCCCGTAGGGGAACAGCTACACTCTAATGTCGGAACTCGAAACCCTTGAGCGTCGCGGTTCGCCGCCCCCTAGTGCCCTTACGGAGGAGAACCTCAATACTCTTAGTCCTGCTCATGAGGGGGCCGCCAGAACTTCAGACAATGAATCCGTTCTTTCCGATATCGACGAGGAGGTTTTTCGAGAGTTTGACGACTCCCTTATCGGCAGGATTGTACCCATCGACGAGGAAACCGTTCACACTATTGGAAAGTACAAAAAGAAGCTTGATCCGAGTCAGCTCGCGGAGAAACCTAGCAAAAGGGAAAAGAGGAGGCGGGATATTAAGAGAAGAAGGGACGATGTTGAAGAACGTACCGGCGAACCGGAGCCGCAGGAACAGGAGCTGACCGCTGAAGAGAGTGAGTGGCTCTAATTGCTTGCCCTGCCTATCGTCACTGACATATATATAGAGGCAAGGAGGGAGCTTGACCTGCGCATGGATGCTGCCCTGAAGGGCCCCAAGAAGAAGAAGAAGAAGGGTGAAGTATGTTTAATCGTGACCCGGGTGCCTCGGAATCCTTCTAATTATTTTGGGTATAGGATCTTGAGGAGATGAACGACGACTTGATCATTGCTTTGAAACAGCGCATGATTGACGCCGCAAATCGTGACCAGGAGGCGATCGTCAACGGTCAACAAGCTGTGCATAAGTTAGCGATGCTTGAAGAGGTCAAGGACATTCTCCAGCGCCCAAATCTTATGGCGACTGCGATGGACAATAATCTCTTGGAGGCTATGAAGAGATGGTTGGAACCACTTCCTAACAAGGCTCTTCCGGCATACGGCATCCAGAAGGTCATGTTCGAGATTATGGGCAAGATGAAGATCACCACCGACTACCTTCGTGAGAGTGGTATTGGGAAAGTTGTCATGTTCTACACCAAGGACAAGAGGCCTCAGTTGCATATCAAGCGCGAAGCCAATAGATTGGTTAGAGACTGGTCTCGTCCTATCTTGGGTAGAAGCGACGATTACCATTCCCGAGAAATACCTATGGCTCACGATGGGTTTGTATACTCGGGCTGAGCTTCTCGTTCACATGTTTGCTAATTTATAATTTTTTTAGTGACACCCGTCTTCCCCGTTTCAAGCAACGTGGCGATAATGAAGAAGCCAACCCCCTCGCTCCTCCTGATCGTAACAAGAATCGCACTCGTGTTCCTCAAGCTATGCCTCGCTCATATGAAATTGCTCCCGCTAGCCGTGTCGTCCAAGGACACAACGCATATGCCAGACCTATTGGCGCAGCGGGAGACGATATCATCCGTCGCATGAAAGCTAAGAAGCAGGCGGCTAACAAGGGGAAAAAGAGTGGTATGATCATCGGTTAGGTAATTAGCGGGGCGTTTGGGGAAAGGGATTCGGCTTTATTTTCTCCATCTTATTCTCTTTTCCTGCTTTGTTTTACTTTGTTTTCTGTGCCTTTATAACTTTGTCAGGTGAGGGATTTCACAATTTTCGGGAATCGGGATTCTGTTTGGGTGGTAATTGGCTTTAGGTGACAATTAAAGCCAGAATGTACTTTGTTGCCAGCGCCTGCTGTTTCTTGTGTCAATAGTTACTTTAGTTTCGTTACGAAACTCTCGTGCATGACTCTACTCGAGTACGATATCATATTACTATACATAATATGATTGTCACACAACTCGAGCAACCTTTCATAGTCTAGGCATTCAATTTAATCACGTGATATAAAGCCAACCTGTTACCCTATCGCACCCTAGCTTTCACGTCGCTGCCTTTCATATCATACCTGTGAACCGAAGCTCCATCCATTCTCACCTTTCACTCAGTTACTGTCAAGACCATCTTCTCCCTCGCCGGCCTGAACCACCCCTGCTGTAGCCACCGCTTCACAATCTCAAAAGTCCGCAAAAATGTTCTTCGGCCTAATGCCCTTGATCAAAAGTCGCCCCTCTCCCTCCCTCCCCCCATCCCAACCCTAACCAGCTCCCAACTAACAACTGCCACAGTGATAATCCTAATGATAAACGCAATAGCAATCCTCTCTGAAGATCGGTTCCTAGCAAGAAGTGCTTCCCCCTCCCCCCCGCCGGCGAAGCCGGCCACATTCGCTAATTGTTTTTTGCCTAGTCGGCTGGAGTACCGCCACCGCCGTAGAACCACAAGCCTTCGGAATGCAACAGCAGATCGCCGCGAACGAGAGTATTAAGGCCAAGACTATGAATTTGATTTCGGCGACGAGGACGTTGATGAGGAGTGAGTTCCTTCCTTCCTTCCTTCTTTCCTTCTTCCTTCCTTCCTTCTTTCTGCGTTTGGACCTTGGGATGTGGGCTGATGCGAGTGGTTTGGGGGGATAGTACCGCTTATTGGGATTAATTCGTTGTTGATTGTTTATGAGCTTTTACTTGGGTAGAGGGGTGCTAGAGTGCGGGGGCTATGGGTAGGTGGCGGACGACGAGACTGCTGGTATAATGTCATCGATGGAAGGATGGGGGGTGCTGCTATACCCTGCTATGACGCAGAGGGAATGGGCTGGAATGCTGCTGGAAGTTGTCTTTCTTCCTCGGGATTCTTTTATATTGCCGGATGGGCTTTTAAAAGAGTGCGCTTGTACGATATGTTTGGGGTGCATTGGTGGCCTTGATTGAAATATAGTGTATCCTACGGTTAATGGCCTGGAAGGTTCGGGGTGGGTGTGTTATTATTTGGGCGGCACTGTTAGCAAGGCTCGTGGAAAAGCCGTTTCTGGGGCTGGTGTCCTAGGGACTTGACCGAACCGGGCTGGTTTTCGAGTGATCGCAGGTGAAGATCATTACTTTTCGGCCGGTCTAAAGGTGCTACTATATCATAACCTCCCCCTATCATTGTTAGCAAGAACCAATGTTACCCCTATTAATTTCTATCCCAAACCCGGAGCCAATCTCCCAACATCACTCCGACCCATCTATCTCCCTTTCCATGCCTCCCTACACCACTTCCCTCAAAACTTTCTCCACAGCACCCTCCACTCTCTCGGCCCTCACCCTCCCCGCCAGCTCTTTCATGACCTTCCCGACGAAAAAGCTCGCAAGGCCCTTCCTCTTCTTCTCTCCCCTCCCCCCATCCTCCTCCCGCAACCCGCGAATCTGCGCCAGAACACCAACGCTCCGCCCATTGTCATCATCACTCATCACGGCCCGGCGCACAATCTCCTCCAACTCCACGTCTGACAAGGGCTTCATTGCGAGGTTCTCCTGCTCGATTATCTGCTCTACAGTTCTGGTTTCACTAGGAGAGAACAGGGTTGGCAGGAGGGATTTTGCGGTTGCGGGAGTGATCTTGTTGGTTAGGAGGTAGGTGATTAGTGATGAGAGGGTGGTTGGTGTGATGGGGTTGAGGGACCAGGGGAGGGTGTGGGTTGTTAGTATTCCGCCGAGTTCGTGGACCAGCCTAGGGGTGGGGCGGGTGTTAGAGTTGTGGGTATAAAGGGGGAAGTGGGAGGAGTACCAGTTTCCCACTATTTTTCCGATTTCTTTGCCTTTCTTTTGTTTTGCTGCTGCGGCGGTTCCCAAAGCGGTGGTAACTTTCCCGACGACATCTTTGTAGTAGGATATTACCCCTACTTCCCCTTCATCCCACATCATTAGTGTTTGCGCATCCTTCACGCTCAAGTGATATCCTGTCCCCGTGAGCTGTTTCAGGACTTCATCCGGGAGCGGCGGCAGCCCCTCCCTTACACTCTCTACAACCCCGGGCGCAATAACTACAGGGCCCAAATCCGGATCAGGCATATACCTATAATCCACCTCCCCTTCCTTCCCTCTTAGCCTCTTCGTAGTCCCCCTCTCAACATCCCATCCCCGCGTCTCACCCTCTACCGCCCCGCCGTTCTCCAAAATCCCCACCTGCCTCTCCACCTCGGCAGTGATCGCCTCCTCAACTAGCTTCAGCGAGCTCAAATTCTTAATCTCGCAACGCTGCCCAAGCGCCTGCGCCCCCTTGGGGCGTACGGAAACGTTAACGTCAGCGCGGAGGCCCCCCCACTCCATACCCACCACGCAAGCCTCCACGGCACGCAGCGTAGCCTGCAACTTCTTCATAACGGCGGAAGCAAACTCCACACCGGGGACGTCGAACGGTGCCGTAATAATCTCTATGAGCCCCGCGCCAACACGGTTGAGGTCCACCAACGAGACATTCACGCTAGCGATCGTCTTGCCAGTGTCCTGCTCCAACTGGACCTGGCGAATGGGCACGCGCACGCCCTCACGACTCGCGTGCGGGGTGTCGTGCGGGTACAGCGTCACGTACCCGTCGTTCGCCAGGGCGGAGTAGAACTGCGTGATCTGATACCCGTTCGGCTGGTCCCAGTAAAAGTAATGCTTTCTATCGAACCTGGACACCTCATTCACGTTGCACCGTAATGCGACCGCCGCTCTCAGCGCGGGTAGCAGAACGGACTTATTAAAGCTTGGTTGAGACCCTGGTAGCGCTGCATCGAACGGCGCAATGTGCGTGTTTGGAGGTGCATTGATGCTCGTGCTTGACTGGCTGAAGAGCTTTCCAGGACAGTTGAGCTGAGCGTGGATTTCCAGGCCGCAGGTTACGGTGTATGCTGCTGGGAAGGTGCTGTGCTTCAGGGATTGGCGGGATTTGTGCTCAGATTTTAGGCTCTTTTTTAGGTCTTTGCGGAATGTTCCAGTTTCGAAGTCTGCGGGGGAGGGTGCTGGTGGGGTGGGGGTGGTTGTCGTTTTTAATCTTCGGAGGGGAATTGAGTGGCGCTGGAGGCGGAGGCGGAGGATCCGGAGGCATGATTGGCAGATGTATGCCATTGCCGGGGCATGGGGCGGCATTGGGTGAGATTCCGTTATGTGGTTGGTGAGGTGGGGGGGGGATGTTTCACGGTTGAGACCTTGTTGTCCGCGGTGGTTGTGACGTAGGGTAACCAACTGTAAGGAACCCAACATGCAAACAGCTTCACCCCAATTCGTAGGCTTCTTCTTCTTAGTGCTCCGGAAAAAGGAGGAAGGAGCCTCTCCGCTGCCTTTAGGTAGTCCTTAATGATCAGCCTGAGTAAAGGGTAGTCAATGTTTGGCAATAAAATTGCGCAGAGCGGCTGGGACGAGTGATCGTCTATGAGCAAAAATGCATTTTAAGGAATATTGTTGGAAATGATCCGCGGTCGGCCGAGTTCTTTAAGCGGTAGAGAGAATAAAGTGTTTGCAGACCGCTTGATGGGTAGAGATACTGAGGGCAGAGCTTCACTGAGAGCGAAGACAAGAGCGAGATCCAAGGGGAAGATGAGAGTCGTGTTAAGAGCAGTTTCGTTGGTTTAGTTTACTGTGTAGAAAGAACTTGTTGGGTTGGGTTGAGAGAAAAGAAAAGCGAAATGAAACAGAGTGCAAAGAAGACAAGTGAGCCCCATAGCCAGTTGAAACCAAGCTAAACGTATGACTAAGCTTCAGCGAACAACCCAAGATATCCAACAAATATAATATTATCACTTGCGCTCGAATTAAGTTGTGCACCATCGACCACCAAGAAGTCAGGGCTTTGAGGCCCAAAACTTAGTTCGAGCGCAAGCAGGAGACTCCTTGTGGCTGATTTCAGTAAAACGCCAATTTAGAATGCCAAATCACAATTCATCGCTCCGGGTCAAGCGAATGGAACGCACTACTTCTAGACACTACTAGTACAGCAGCTCACAACTAGCAGCAGGAGTTGGTCAAATCATCCCCATAAGTAGGATTCTAGATGAGGCCCCTGACAGACTACCATTCCCTATGGAGCGGCTGGGTTCTGGTTAGTTGCCAATATCATGCATCCTTTTCACGAAATATAAGAGCAGATATGTCCTAAGGGTGGAAGAGATTGCGAGCGTTGGCCACTCATAACTAACGGCAAAAGCCCTTTAATTTTCTAAAGGAATAACTTAGATGGCAACTGGAATCCAAATGATGGAAAAAAGGAAGGCTCAGCAGGAAATAAGACTAATCTGGAAGAGGTACGGGGCCGAGGTGTGCCGCCGAAGGGGGTCAGAAAAGTCAGCAAATTTCCAAGTGTATAGTAGAAGGGTGCGATGGCGCAATGTCAATAACTTCTGACCATTCGGATCGGGGCATCTCGCTGGGATGTCTAGGTTAGGCCTCACGAGTTCAATAGGTAGGGGCTCCTATAGGATTTGATTTAGAGCTTTCTTCCGGAGCTCCTAAAAGGGGGGGAGGGGGAGCCTCTTCATTGCCTTCAAACATCCCTCAATGGTTAGTTCGGGTGAAATGGTATTAAATGAATAACGTGGCATTTCACAAACCGATGGGAAACGAGTGATCATCTATGGGCAAGCAGCATACAGATGGGAATAGGTCGGGAGACTCCCTAATTCGAGCAAGCCACCAACTAGGCACTAACCTGAAAAGATAAGTGACCAATTTACCTCTCTTAGCGATAGCTTTTCTCCTATATTAGTGTTCGAAAAATACGGTACGTTACCGTACCTTACACGGTTGATACCATACGGTAAATTACGTAAATTACACTAGGCAGATAAAATACCGGAAAACGGCCTCTCCCACCTTAGATTCTGATGTTAGGTAATCCTGTCTTCTGCCCTCTGTGTTTATCCCACAAAATATCAGCTACCGCTAGGCATTCTTGGCTATGACATGAGTATCGCACTAAGATCCAAGATCATGATATGGAACTTTATGACGGTCGGCAAACGGCGCATGGTAAGTTTACCGTACGTTACCGTATATTACCGTATTGTATCGTATGGTAACTTACCGTACCTTACCATTCGAACCCTATCCTATATCGAGTGACACTCCATGACTTCACCCATCCCTCACAACCTCTCCCATAATCCTCCTCTGGAACTCTTTGACGATCGCCTCGATCTTCAGCAGCGCACCGGAAGCCAAACCCAGAATCTTGCTCCCTCCTCTTCCAGCAACAACGATCCCACCGAGCCATTCCTGCGTCTCAATTAGTTCCTTGGGATGATCCCTCGCGAGCCCCACCCCGTTCTCGGAGTTTAACTCTAGCATCGTCAGCAATGTGAACAGCAGCCCTTCCAGCACGGTTTCCTCGTCCGTGTGGCGGAGGTTAAACGTGACCTCCCAGAGCTCTCTGGTCATTTGCGGAAGTGCGGGTGCGGATGAGCCCGTTGCGTGGAGGACTATGCCGAGGGTCTTGAGGAAGCTTGTTAGGAGGAAAGGGGTAAAGTGGATGCCGTGGGCGGAGCTATTGGGTGTTAGGTGTAGTTTGAAGCGCAGAAACAGAGAGGGGGGTATTACTAGTCTTTTAATGCGGCCCACCATCTCCCCGTTAATGGGAAAAAGAAAGCTTCGGCAACTACTTTGCTGAGTTTGTTCTCCGTAGGCTTTGCACGTTTCTTTTCCACCTCGATTCTGCTAGAGAATATGCGCACTTTGAGGGCGTTCGGCCCTGCTGCTTTATCTGCTGCTTCTGCTGCCATGGGCTGGATCATGAGCTGTTCCAGGGTGCCAGTTATTCTTTCTAATGGAGTTTTGGGCTTATCTTTGCTCCATATGGCGTCTCCTTTAGCGGGAAGGCGCTTTGAAGGGAATAGATCTGTGCTGCTCTTCCCCTTAGCTGACTCGATGCTGAGTGGGAGATCATCATCTTTAAATCCAGCCAACTCTCTTGCACCCATTCCAATTGCGGATAGGATGCCGGCGCGTTGGCCCATGGAGTAATCCCCTTCGAAGAATAGTTTCGCTAGTAACGGTCCTACGATTGTTGGAAGTGAGGCAACTAGCGCAATCAGAGCTTGCATACGCATCTCTTGAAAGTTGTCCATGTCGTATTTATCATGCATCCCCGCGAGGTGTGAGGTGAGCTCGACAGCATGATCTGCGAGTTCTTTTCCGAAAGCTGCTTTCCGTCGGATGAGAGAAGCAGCAGATCCTAAAGATAGTTGTTGTCGGTCGTAGGACTCTGTATCGCGGAGCATGGATAGGAGGTCTCGGATGTAGCTATTTTGTTAGTGAGTGATGATTTGTGATTAAGAGGACTTACACTGGTGCAGTATCCTTCTTCCTGACAACATCTGCTGCATCTTCTTCCGAGTCCTCTGGATCAGAATCTGGCTTTGCGTAGGGTATCAAGTCGTCGTCGTCATCTTCCTCCTCTGAGATATCCTTTACCTCTTCAATAACCTGGATCACCGAAGTTACCTGTGCCTTTGACTGGGTGGTTGGCCGCTTTTTCTTGACTAATTCTGGAGACGATAATAGACCTGATGCGGACCCCACTGTGTCTTCTATACTAGGAATGCTTTTCCACCATTTAGCCTCCTCTGTAGAGGTTTCATGGACCCCGAAGCTCATCTTGCTCCCCTCTTTATCGACAAGACTAGAGAGAGATTCCCCGACAACCATTCCAAGGAATCGGGCTCGTTCGGAGGTAGCTCCAATCCGATTGGATATCCCATTTAAGAATATCGAAGAACGCGTCATGCGGGTCAGAAATGCGGGCGTCCGGCGATGAACATATCCAGCACAGAGAAGGAGTATCTGAGCGTTCACTTTAAGAAATGGGACAGAAGGGAAAGAATAAGCAAATAATGTATTTATAGTAGTAACAGACGAATGCGCTAGAAGCATGCCCCCGACCGCCGATACGGGCTGATGAGAAAATCAAGTACAGAGAGAGGTCAAACAAACCTTCTTGCTGCAATATGGGCGCGTGTTTGATCCACAACTGATTTGAAAATTGTTGTAGACTCTTTTCGAACAATCCTTTAAGGGTTATAGCATCCTTCGCTAGAATAACGATGAGGGCTCTCCGAATTCCTATAGGCTCCCCAATCCCCCCGCCTTGACTACCAATCAACCATTCTACTACTAAGGCCCGGAGATCATCGTCGCCAACCACTAGAGAGTCTATGAGGCCTGCAACGGAAGATACACTGGCAGCATCTTCCTTCCACCATCCACTCTCCTGATGCATCCCCGGCGATATAGAGAGGTGCTTGAGAGATAATTTACGAAGTAGGGAGGCCAAATATGTATGTTTGTTATGCGCTGGGAGAGAAGATATTAATTTATGTAGCCTCTCTAATCCACCTTCAGGCCGAACATGAGGGTAACTAATGTTTTCCACAAATTCATCTGTGACCGATGGATATCAGGATTGTTTCCGAATAACAGATTCGCAAATCTCGCTGTGAATGATGTGGTTACATACCACGGTGACCCAAACTAAGCGCCCTCACAACCATTGAGCTTAGAGCCTTCCATTCTGCTTCGTTCGTGATGTCAATTTTGGAACTAGCCCAAGCAACCTCTTGACCAAGCCAGGATACGAATAGAGATTCGTTCCCTATCCATCTCCCCGCCCCCTCATTACCTATGCCTAGTAGTCTATCAGCCTCCGCAGTAACGGAGAGGAGCTTTCCACCAGCTATTAGCGAAGTAAATTCTTTCCAAGCCATGGTTTGCTTGGAATTCGCTGGACCGTGGTTTCCCCACTCCCAGATTTGGTGGATAAAGCCTTTGGTTCTTAGAACTGAGTGTAGAAGAGCAAAAAGCTCTTCTATTTGTATGTTGAAAGACGTGTCGCTTGGCGCATCTTTCTTGCTTTTAGACAAAAATCGAAGCCTCGAAACGATTCCTCCAAGTCCTGTAATCGATCCCAAGCATTCTGCTAGCTGCTTTTTTTCTTTTTTCGAAAGGAAGTTCCAGAAGTCGGGTAGGGTGATTTCCAACAGGGTGTTGACAACCTGCGAAGCCTTTGGTGTTGGAGTACGAATGTCATATGAAGAATGAGGTTGAATGTCTGTAGTCAGTAAATCAAGCGTTCGGGAAAGCAGGCCAACTGAGGGCCTCGAGCGGAGGGTAGAAAGAATATCATCCAGATTGGATATGGATTGAGAGGTGGATGCTGCGGTGATAGGGGTTCCGGGGGAGTCGGTCGGCTTGGTAACGGCAGTGAGAAGGGGGGTATCGTTTTGTTGGGAAGAGGAGGAAAGAGTTGAGATTCGGATGGGAGCGAGAAGGTCCATAGTATCTGCGATATGGGCAGGGTATGGTGCTTTTCCCGTTTATATGCTTGTATTCCGCTCCGCCAACCGTGTTGATTTGCTTCGGGGGTTTGTGTTGGAAGTTGTGTATACAGTAGGATAGGTGCTTAGACGAGGTGCTGCCCATGGGGTCACAGTATGACAGGCAGGAGTGGGAAGCGGAGGATTCATCTCTTGCCGAGGCTTTGGGTCTTTGCCCACCTTTTTGTAACCTTGACTTACTGTACGAGTATAGTACAGCACTGGTATGATCCTCTTTTCTCTCCCACAACCGCCGAAACGCGATCCTTTTTGGTGACAGTTTGTATTATATACTCTTGCGGTGGGAACTGTGGAATTCGGAATCAGTCGAAGGATAATGTCAAATCGCCCTTCAAACCCACAGTAGCAGCCTCAGTCGTGTCCATCAGTCACGACTACGGTCAGATTCACCGAAGCCTGAAGCACCAGTGCTGACACCGATAGGCATACTTGCCCTTTGAATGGAATTTTTGCAAGTTATATACACACTCTCGGAGGGCGATAATAGCATTCCAGAATTGTGGAATGCATACCTCTCTACGGGTACTGGTACAGTACTGTAGGGTACTCTGTCTACAGCAAGCTGAAAAAAATTGTGGAGCGTGATAATGAAATTTCTGCGACCTGTGCCAATCGGCGTGTTTCATTTTTTTGGGCATAATGTTATGCCACATACCGATAGTACCGGTATCATACAGCGAGGGGTTCCTGCTTTGTCCTGCTGAACAATTCTAACTTCCAAGTATAATATTATCCTGCCTCAGCATGTGACTATCGCCTTGTAACCTCCGACCTTCCTTCCGGTAGGATCCATTATCAGGATGTCCAAGCAATCGTGCACCTGTAAAATATTCCTCGGGACTCGGTGCTCTCGGCTTTATCATACCAAAAAAATAAAACCCTCTATTCACCTGAACCTCATTTCCTCCCCCTTTCAAACTTACCCTAGATCTTCCTTCCCTCTACCTCCCTTGAGTCTCTTCACTCGTCCCTCCCCCCCCCACACGTTATAATTATCCCAGGAAATTTGAAAGTTGGCTGATCGGTAGTCTTCTCTCGCCTTCACAATTCACCATGTACACTGATCCTGCTCTGGAGTATGGAAAGACCCTTGTTCCTCTACCTCCTCCTGGGAGTCCTCATGCCGTTCGGGTGGCTGGATCTGAACAGGAGGGGCACACTCCAGCCTTTCGCCACTGGCGCGCCGACCCCAGGGGGGAGTTAATGAGAACGCTGGACCCCAGGGTAAGTCCCCTTGGATTTGTTTTTTTTGAGATCGTGACAATTTTTGTGATCCCTATTACCTAGCTTGGATAAGCAATTGCTAACCTCTGCCTGCTTCTCTAGATAAACACCATTCACGACGCTTTCGAAGCATCTTGTATGACCTTCTCCCTTACTCCGCCGTATGCATTATTATAAACCTGACAGGTGCTTCACACAGGCCAAAAATGGCCCAAAAACAACTGTTTAGGGTGGCGGGAGCAGAACAAGACAACCGGCGCTTGGGGTCCTTACGTCTGGATGGACTACGAAACTGTCCAGAAGAAGCGCGCAGATATAGGCGCTGGCCTTTCCTATCTACACGCGATCCATGGTGTAAGTTTCTCTGGGATGGGGAGCCTTGGAACTTTGGTGGCTAAAGTTGGACGTGAAAGGTTACCGGGAAGCAATATGGTATTGGTTTATGGTCGCAAAATCGTCCGGAATGGCAGATTACCGATTTGGCAGCCATGTCCCAATCACTTTATACCGTCAGTATCTACGATACGCTAGGACCAGAGTCCACGGAATATATTATCAACCATGCTGAGCTCCGCTCTGTTATTTGCAGCTTAAACGTATATATCTATAATACCCCCACATTGGTTATTTACTGACTAGGCTCTCTATAGCATGTTCCTACCCTTCTCTCCATGAAGGACAAAATACCAACCCTCACATTCATTGTTTCTCTTGACCCCCTTGAGCAGGAGGGAGAGCCTTCCGCAAACAGCAAAAAAGCTTTGTTAGGCGCTTGGGCGAAAGAGAAGGGTGTTCGGATTTACTCGTTGGCAGAAGGTAGTCTCGCTTTTTTAAATATCTTTTTTGGCTAGATTGCGGGAAATGGAGCTGACAAAATTTAAAAGTCGAATCCATTGGGCAACAGCGCCCAAAACCTTACGTACCACCAACCCGGGATGACCCCATAACTATAAATTACACCTCGGGCACAACCGGAAACCCCAAGGGTGTATGGCTGACCCACGGCAACGCTGTAGCAGCTGTCACGTGTGCGATGACCACCGCAATCCATGGTGGGCCTACAGATTTAATGCTCTCATACCTGCCATTAGCCCATATCTTTGCTCGCCTAGCCGAGCAAGTTGCATTGTGGGGGGGCTCAGCTATTGGCTACTTCCATGGCAATATCCTTGAGCTCGTGGATGATATCAAGGCACTGCGCCCAACTACCTTCATATCTGTCCCGCGCCTTTACAATAAATTTCATACTGCGATCAAGGCTGCTACGATAGAACAGCCTGGGATCAGGGGCACTTTATCACGTCATGTTGTGAGCACCAAACTTGAAAATATGGAGAAGACTGGCAGTAATAAACACATGCTCTATGACCGCATTTGGGCGAATAAGGTCAAGGCGGGAGTTGGTTTTGATCGCCTCCGTGCAAGCGTAACGGGCTCTGCACCGATCTCACCTACGGTCCTCTCGTTTCTCCGTGTGGTCTTTGCAAGTAGCTTTTATGAAGGCTTTGGGATGACTGAAACATATGCTGCGACTGTTGGCCAACTGGATGGTGATAACGTTGCTGGAAATTGTGGACCTCCCTGTATCAATGTCGAGGTTAGGCTCAGAGATGTCCCTGATATGGGATACACCAGCAAGGATAAGCCACATCCCCGTGGAGAGCTCATGACAAGGGGTCCCACAGTTTTCAAAACTTACTATAAAGCGCCGGAGGCGACGGCTAGCGTATTTGATCAGGACGGTTGGTTTGCGACAGGGGACATATGCTCGGTTGATGAATTGGGCCGGTTCAAGGTCATTGACCGTGTTAAGAACTTTCTGAAACTTGCTCAAGGAGAATATGTATCTCCCGAAAAGGTGGAGAACACTTATCTTGGAAACATGAATCTTTTCGCTCAGGCGTATGGTGAGTCAACTTATCTTGGGAACTATCCGGGGGCTAACAAGAAACTCTAGTCTATGGGGATTCACTTCAGCCATTCCTTGTTGCTATCTTCGGTGTTGATAGGGATCACTTTTCAAGCTTTGCTAGCAGGATCCTCAGGAAGACCGTCTCTGCAACCGACGAACAGGCCATAAAGGCGGCCTGTGGTAATAAGGAGGTGATTCGTGCTGTCCTCCGCGAGATGGATCGGGTCGTGAAGAAAGCCAAGATGACCGGGTATGAGAGGGTTAGGAACATCCACCTCTGCATAGACCCCTTCACAATTGAGAATGACCTCTTGACACCAACTTTGAAGCTCAAGAGACCACCAGCTGCGAAAATGTACAAGAAAGAGCTTGACGCCCTTTACGAAGAGGCACTGGCGGCGCAATCTCCTAAGGCCAAGCTGTAGATGCTTTGTATACTAGTTTTTTTAATACTTTTTTTGTTTATGCCCTAGTGTTCACTTTGTTTTTCCTATGTTACCTTGTGGACGGGGTTGGGTGCACGGGGTTACACTAAAGGTTCTGGAAAGCTAGATAATGCGGACTTTGGTTACTGCTGTCCATACACCTTTTCTTAGGGGGTCTCAGATGAAAGCATATTCTATTTGTGGAATGATGTCCGGCTGTAAACCTAGCCTTTTTTATGGCCTAATATTTAATGAAGATATCGCGTGTTCTATTTAGTGCACCGACATTTGCCATCGCGGTAGAACCTGGAAATAGTCAGGTTGGTAGGAGTCTTGGGTAAGGAGTAATGAAGCATTTACTTACTGTTACCCTATAGGCCTGAGCATTCACGGCGGTTCCTTAAATTCACACGATATCACTCGACCCAACTCTCATTTGTTGCTTTTCTACAAATAACTTCTCGATGACGGGGGGTGTCGCGGCTTTTCACACCCTTCGAAAACACACATATGTATACAGGAATGGACCATATCTATTGGTATTCCATGGCGCGCTTCCCTCTCCCGCCCCGCCAAATCTCCTTCATCTGAGTACCTCTATTATATCGTTTTATCATTATCATCTCCTGTCTTTTATATATATTTCTCTGGCACCCACCGGTCGTCCTGACCTTCCTTGCGCCTGTAGGATTAGATTACTCTATGGTCTAAAGAAGGAGGGGTCCGGTTTTCCGGAGATTTTCGGCTTGGCTGGAGAGACCCCGCCAGGGCCAGCGGGAGGGTTTGAGCGGAGGTGCATTGCCGGCGGACAAGGAAGGTCCGGGTGCAAGCAGAGCCCAGGGGGAGGGTGATAGTCCCGGCGGTGATGAGGTTGGGTTAATTGAACCGGCAGCTCCTGCTTCTGGTTCTGGGTTGGCCGTGGACCCGCCCTCGCCTCCGGATAGACGCCTACTCCCTTCTTTGGGTGTGGACGAGGGCGTGATGGATGAGCCAAGGGAGGCGCCTCAGGATGTTCACCCTAGTCGGAATTCCCCAAGGGTGGAATCAGAGATCCTGCCATCTGAGGTGGGCACTTCGCCACCAGCCCGTGTAAGATCTATCATGCAAGGAAGAATGTCGAGTATTGGCGGAGTGCGCTACCGTCGTCCTCTCCATCCTCCTCCTCCTTCCCCGTCGGTGGTGCGACCCACCTTTCGGTCGAGACATCTCCCTTTTGAGCCTCCCGGCTCAGGCTTACGGTTCCTTGAGGGAGGAAGGGATACACTCGGGTGGGGCTCAGGAATTTGCTTCCTCCAGCTTCGGTGAGAGTTACCAGAATGAAGTGCCGAGAGCTAACCCACTTTTCACGATAGACGGGGAAGCTGAGCCCCCAGAAGGAGTTATACCTGTAGAAGAGAGTGATGTTCCTGTTTATAAGTGGCTCCCAGGACTCGCGGGCGGTCCAGGAGGGACTGGATGCCACCGAGCCGGCACGGGCTACAACTGTGACGGTGAGAGGTTCCGAGTGCCGATGAACCAAGCCCAGATCCGGCTGACATTGAGACAAGTCGTCGACCGATCCGTCGTGAGCTTCAGGATTTTGTGGATCCCGTCGATCAATTTTCTAGGCCCCCACAAGCCTGGCATAGGGGCGCCAGGGCATTTCGGGAGCGGCAGAGTTCTATAGGTTTGGTAACTGCTATGCCGGATAGCGTTCCCAGCTTCTAACTTGCCCATCTCTCTCAAGGGCGAGCGGCAAGCGCCTTCTGGGATATCCAAAAGTCATCCCTACTCTCCCGACCCCAATCAGCTTAGGGATGCTACCAACCCTATTCACAGGTATGCGCCGGGCGAGTTTCTGACCCCACTAACCCATCAGAGGAGCCAATCTAGTCTAGAACGCACGCCACCCGAAAGGACAAGAGGGGTGACCCGGGCTCCAAGCACCTGTCCCCCTCCCCCCGGCATGGGTAGGGTTTCCGCAGACCTGCTGGTTCTCATGTGCCCCCGAATATTGTAGATTCTCGCTCCGGGAGCCAAACTTCTGTGGTGACAAGAAACCCGGCTCCGACGCGAGGTTTGGGTTCTGGACTGCTAAGGACACAAACATCTCGACTCCGTCCGCCCACTCCTGGCGATCTTAGGACTACTATCGTTCCGCTCTCTGGGATCCCACCTCCGAGTTCACAGGTGTCCCAAAGCTTTAGTTTTGGCGGACGCGGGCGGCCACCAACTTCAATGGGGCCTGAATGGTCAAGTGCTGGTCCATCGGGCTCGGGTATAGGTCCTCTCAGTGCTTCTAGCCCCCCTGTTCGAAACATATGCGCAACCCCATGTTTTGAGCCAGCCTTTAGGAGGGCCCCCAGCAAGACTAGGAACGGTGCACGCTCTAGGCCCTCGGTAGATCTCAGGCTATCGATGGCGAGGCCTGCACGGAATGTTGATATTCTTCCTCCCACGGATCATGGACGTGGCGGTCATCACAGTGCATCGGCGTCAGTGGGGGGATATCCCCCTCCACAAGGAGTGCATACCCAGCCCCTTGTACCCCCTCCGTGAAAATGTCTCGCACTAGGGAAGCCTTTCTATTCCACTCCGGGGAAATGTTATCCCACAAAGGGCTCCCACAACCCAGATGACTGCTCTCCCACAGATGGGGGCTTCAGAAACCCAGGGGGCCCTCTCCCACAGGTAGTCCTGTCCTCGCACACCCAGTCAGGTGCACCACCAGAACGCGAACCATTACCACCCTTACAATTGCCATCACCACTGCTGGCTGTGCAGGGAGCAACTGCGGCCAAGAAATCTAAAGGGTGGAGGCATGCGGCAAAGAAGAGGACGGATAAGTTTTTCAAGAAGCCACCCGGAGGCGAAGGACCTGCTGCTTGAGCCCTGGGGAGGCCATGATTTACTCTGTCATGGTTTGTCACTCGGTATACTTTATTTGTTAATTGGTTGTCTTTTTTTGTGGTGGGGTGGTTGGTTATTAGCTTACCGGATAGTCAGTGTCTGGGCACTTTGAGCCTTGTCCTTGTTATTGATTGTATGGGAAGATGTGAAGAGTGGGAGGATGTTGCCTCTGTCTGGCCCAAATACACCCCTGTCTATAGTCTATGAAAGGCAAAAAATGAAGCAATTACCAGTTATTAGGGAGGTTGGAATACTTTCTCCTTTCCCCCTCTGCAATAGATGTTGGCTGGGAAATGGGGGGATTTTTATATATAGATAGGACTCATGCGGTTCATGAGTGATCCGAGTTGGCACCCCTTTCACAAGAGAAAGTGGTATGTTCTCTATTTGCCATTTGTGCATGGATGCTATGCTTCCCGAGCTTGTGTCGTATGCACCGCGCTGCTAGGTTCGGGTCACCGGTCACCTGGTCGCATTGCTTTCCCTATACGGGGTGGGCTTGCTGGCGCGTGCCTGAAAATAAAAATAAAAATAAGAGTACGGTTGAGGCGGTCGGTGATGGGATGTGATCGTGGTGGTTTGACATGGGCGGATCGAAAGTTGTTGCGGGGGGTGGAATGATGTGTTTTTGGTAGTGGGCTGGTATGTATTATAGTTAGTCTGTTGGCGTGTTTCTGTGGGAGTGGGGATGGCAGGACTTGGAAGGTGTAAGAAATGATGTGCCTTTTTTTTTGGCCGGGATGGTATGGTATTTGAGGTGTTGTGGTTTCTTTATATTATAGATTGATGAGTTAGGTGTCCTTCGAAGAAGAGTTTTCTGGACTCTAATTGGGTTTGGGGACTGGGGGGTGTTATTTCTACTTTATTGTGGGTTAGTTATGTGATATGTCCTGTATTGTATGCTGCACAGTGTGATAGTTAGCCCCTTTGCTCGCTCGTTGGAAGTTTTCCCCTCTCCATATCGTGTAAGCGCCTTCCTGCCCCCCCACATAGATAAAAAGGTTCTTTCGTATGATAATGCCTCGCTCATTTCGTAGATTGACGTTTATATTAACGTTCTATGAGGTGTTGGATTACGGTGGTGCCACGAGACTTAACTGTTAATATATACCGTAGACTCTTTATAGAAACAATTATTTCCACTTTGGCAATGGTATTAAAATAAAAACCATTAAAAGCATTGCTATTATCCTCTAAGGAAAGTTATTATAGGAGAAAAAAGATTTCCGGATCCCTTGGGGTAAGTTAGAAACATCAAGCTAGGTTTTAGACCACTCAAACGGTTGATCCGATCTTGCCGATGGTTTCTTTTTTCTTTTTCCTGATCCTTTTTCTTCTCATTTAGTTTGTTGGTATTATAGAAGAAGCATTTGCCTAAACCGGTCCCTTCGGAGTGCTCTCCCTTTTTGGATTGTCAAGAGACTTTCACTATAGATCGTGATAAGCTTAGATAGCAACTTGACAAATATGCTATGCAGGGAGGACCGCAGCAAGGCAGGAAAATTCAACAAAAGCCAGAAACGCGGAGTAATGGCAGGGGAGGAAATTTTGTTGCCACCAGCGTTCCGGGGAACGAGGCTTATATGCAGTATAATACGAGTGCGAACGGCACGAGAAGATACGAGTAGTGCACTATTACCCCACCCCCTCGGGGAAATGCGGATATCTTTGGTCTCGGGTATGCACCGTGCGGTACGGTATCATGCGACACCTTGCCGTTGGCTGATCGGCAACTCGTTCTGAGGATTTCGGATGTGGGCATGGTAGGGGTGGGATGGGGTAAGCTTCAGGAATACTACCCGGTATTCTCCCCCTTTCGCTCCCTTTCCCTCTCCCTCTCCCTTTCTTTCCTTTTCTTTCCTTTTCTTTCTCTCTTTCTGGAGGAGATGTTGCGCGTGGGAGTATGTGGCTGACTGGGTATGCAAGTTATTATGCATTGCGTGCTGTGCTTGAGTGAACTGCCGGACCGGCAGGTGAAGTTGACTGCGGTATGGGTGGATGGGGTAGTTGCGTGTTCGCCGCTGGGGAAGGAGGGAGGGAGAGAGGAGGGTGAGCGGTGAGTTTAGGGAGTGGGTACGGGAGGTGACTGATATAGGCAAGTATTTGTAGAGCCACACTGTTGGGTTTTGGACATGGGGAGTTTTGTATGATACTATGATTTCGGAGGACGGGGTGGCGTCGAGATAAGAGTGGTAGAGTACTGTAGATACCCGTAAGTGGTGGTAGTGGGGTGGTATTTCCATTAGTTTGTCAATGATTTAAAACAAATGTGTGTAGTGATGTAAATGGGAGTATGGTACCGTAGTAACGTCTCTAGTCTGGATGCTTATGATAACTTTATCTGCTTGCACCGCTAATTGCCGGTAGAATGTCTTTAGGCGTTCCGGCTTCACCCTACCCCAAACTGCTTATGCACACCGTTTCTACCATTCTTTCCTCCTTTCCTCCAGGAATGATATACCCGTAATTAGAGATGGGTTCCGCCACCAGCGTACGTCGATGCCACTCATTACACATCCTGCTCCCTCCTCCTGATGCCTAGAAGCAGGCAGGCGGCGCTATTCAATTGCGGTAAATGGGCGCCGCGGCTCCCCATTGCTTTCTGCCTGCCCTGGGCAGGTTTTTCTATACTCGTAGTTGCTCGGCATTATCTTACCTTCTGACCGAGCAGATCATGCTGAGGCATTAGATCCCGTTAACACTGTATTTGGAATTGATCAGTCCGGTACTATATTTCTCGCGGCTGGTATTTCCTTCTTGCCTACAAGTACAATGCAAAAAATGCTCGTACATACTCGTTCCGCACCCCGGGCCCTATCACAACCAATAAACCCGTTATCACACTTTCTGGACCCAACTCCCAACAAGCAAGTGCAACTTCCGTTCTACGGATGACAACTCATGAATGACCTGTAATCCATCCTGAAACATAGTAAGGGAACTCACTTGATGCTGGCAGATTACTAAGGTAGTTTAGGTCAGCTTGTCCCGGAGCAATACCGGTATTTAGCCCTTCCCCAGATGGATCGTCGCCCCCGATTTCTTTTCAACGTTCTTTTCTCGAAAACGCTGCTACCACCACTGCGATTCTAATTTATATCCCCCACCTCGCGCTAGCCCACATCACCCAATTCCACTTCCACAAAGAAGGGAGAAGAAGAGGAAAAAAAAGAAGAAAAAAAGAGAAACACTGAGAATGACTTTAACAACCCTCCCGACCGAACTACTCTACCTGATAGGCAACGCTCTCCCAACCCCCTCCCTCTCAGCCCTAACCCGCACCTCAAAACACTTGCATGCCCGCCTCTCCCAGGAACTCACCAATCGCACGCACACGCCTGGTGACGACCACATCAGCGCCATTTACAACGCAATCCTAACCCCGTCGCCAGCCCTCTTGACAAGCCTCCTATCACGGACCCCCCACCGCATACACGGGTACAAGTATCCGGCAAACCACACGGCGCATGTAAACGTGCAGGACCTAGTCTCCTACGTCCTGCGCAAGGGCGCAGGAACCGATATAGTCGGCAACGCAGCGCTGTACTTCTCCGTTACGCGTGGGAAGCTCCGGCTCACACGGCGGCTACTGAGGGGAGGGGCGGATCCGTGTCTACGGGAAAGGTGTGACGTCAGTGCCTTGCACCTGGCCGCTATGGAGGGCGATGTGCGGATGCTCCAGATGATGCTCGGTGAGTGCGGGATCAATGTTGGCATCGAGGACGTCTATGGGCGCACGGCCGTGTACACCGCCATCACATCCAGGAAGGTACAGAGCGTCAGAGTCCTACTGGATGCTGGAGAGGATATCAACCGCCGGACCTACGTGCACAGTGGCAGGACGGTGCTGAGTTTTGCCGTTTCGAGGGGCGAGGCTGAGGTTGTGAAGCTATTGCTCGAGCGCGGCGCCGATGTCAAGAGGCTTGATCGTGGTGGGAGGAGTGCGCTCGGTATTGCGGTTTCGAACGGGGATGTAGAGATTGTGGGGATGTTGTTGAAGGCTGGAGCAAAGGTCTCCGATGGGACTTCGGGGCCCTTAGCGGAGGCGCCGTTGACCGTTGCCCAGCGTTTAGAAGACCCAAAAATTTACCACATGCTAATCGAATCGGGAGGGAGAGCGGATGGTGATGTTGAAAATAATTAGTTTCAAATCTTAGATGTCAATGGTGCTTGTGGGAGATCTCATATGAACCTTTCTTTGGCTTCTTGCTTCGATATATCATGTATTAGTTGTCTCTTGTTTCGCCCGGACGCTCGTCTCTTGTACTGGTAGCGCCTCATTTCATTCAGATTGCGATTTACCATAGAATACACGGCGTCTATTTTTATTCTCTCCAACTTCTCACAAATGTAACCAGAACAACGGACCAGCGAGTGAGGATTTATGATTCTATCGCAGTAAAATTCGATAACTCTATGCTACCGTTTTTTGACAACTATTTTCGGCGAGGAAAAAGAGGGGTGGTACCTCTCCCGGTCTATCTGAACATCCAAAAGCTCAGGAGTTGCTTTGCCCTCCTGGAGCGCCTTAGAGAGCACTGCTGTTGCCACTCCAACTCCGACGCAAGACCGCATCATCTCACGCATGCTCTGGTATATGTTAGTAATTTCTACAGGAATATGATGGCGTTATTACCGTTCTATACCGCTCTTCGCAGAGAACAACACGGGCAGTTCTAGCATCTAGCCTGCATAATTGATCAAAGTTCTTCCTCGCGTCTGTTGCACTCTCGGAAGCCATTTCGAGGAATTCAGATGTCTAAGAGTGATAAGTGAATGTCCCACCGGCAGAAAAAAAGGGCGACTAACCTCAATCTCCGGATTGTCAACCAGGGACTCGAAATCCTCGAAGGGTGCCACCTCTGGGCAGCCGATGGTGAAGAATGGCTTCATCCTTACTTCATACCTCAGGGCATCACTACTGAAGGGTTGTGGCGGCTTCTTGAGCAGATTGAGTCTCGAAAGAGCGGTGAATAGCTAGGAATGTCAGTTTACGAATCCACAAATTACTTCCCGAAGAGTGCGCTTACACTGATCATAGCACCCGCCAACTCTTGCACCCCAGTGGCCTCCAACAGATAAAAATTCAAGAGTGACAAAGTCTTTACCTGCTCTTGGGTTGAGCGCGGTTCCTTCCTCTCTAACCGAGGGCCAGATGCAGGCCTGTTCGCAAATTGCAGCATTCTTTCGATATGGCCTATCCTTGTACGTGTGTAATGCTGCAAATACCAGTACATCCCAGCAAACTCGTGTGTTTGGAAAACCTCCAACTCAAACCCTAGAAGCATGATCCATTCCATCTGTCGTAGCTTATAATGGTAGACCCATGAAGATAGCGGAAACGCAAAGCTCGGTCCGTTTGGAGTCATCACTGCCTCTTCGTTTGTGAATTGGCGTAAGTCTGAATCCACTTCTTCTGCCTAGGTGACCGCCCTGTTAGATAAATTCGCCTCTTTCGGGCACGGGCTGACATTACCTCGACTTGGAGGGAATCCCAGTCAAGAATAGAATGGCATAGTGTTCTACGTAATCGCGATCTGTTCTGGCAAATGTTCCGGAACAATTCCATGAAAGACTGAGAGGGCAGAGGATTAGTGTGTATCTCTGCCTGGGCGCGAGAAGGAGAATGATACCTTTCCGGCTCTCTCTATGAACCAATTCATATGTTTGGTTATCTCAAACCTGGGGTCTTGTGGTGCCTCGATGAGATCGTTTTGAGGGTCTAATAAGATATCTGCCGGATAACAAAGCTCTCTGAGGTCATCGTAGAGAAGTCGCTTTATTGACAATTTTCCCGCATTCTCTATCTGTCCGAAAAACACGGATTGGAGGAGAGATCGAATATATGGCGAAGGAGCTGGTTGGCGGGTCATAAAGCTCAAGAAATAGTTCTAATAATATGAGCAAACGACTTTGTTTATTAAACTGGCATCGTAGCCGGAGCGGGACAAATACTCACTACCAAGTTTGTCGACCCCTCAAAATTAAGAACCTTCAAAATATCCTTGCCCTCGACACAAAGCTTCTTTAAATCCGAGATAGCATCCTTGAATGGATAGTTGACCATTGCTCGTGGTGGTACTTGACTTGCTAGCTTCCTCTGCACGGATATGCTAAACGCCGCGGGGACCGCCCTACCTACTTTGCAGGTTTCTTCAACCTTTTTCACATGCTCAAGAGATGTGTCCCATACCTCAGTAGCTTCAGGGGACCATTCTTTAGTTTCGCTAGAAAACACAAGTAGGAGGGACTTGCGGAGCAACAATCGGCACTTAAAGGCATTGCGGATCTCTTCAGAATACAGGTCTCCGGTTCCATCTAGCCACGACAAAGAACTATCCAAAAGGGCCACGATTTCTTCGGATTTCACTCCTTCAAACAGGTTAACACTGTAGACCTGAGTCACAAAGTCTTCTTCCTGGGGAAGTGTTAGCTTGATATCAAAATTGAAAGGGCGAGCATCGTTATGAACCTCATAAATCTGCTCTGTCAGTATCTGATGATTGACATGGCTACAGCATTTGATCAATCCAATGCAGAAAGGTTGCAGCACATTTTCCAGCAATTGAGCCTCGGGAGTATCGGCTTTCTTTCCAGGAGGCCGTTGAAATGTCGCTTCAGCAAGGGTGGAAGGGCTGGAAGACAGGAGCCTGTCTATGTAGAGTGAAGTAAATAATGTCTGCGAAAGAGCACTTCCCGTGTGCCATGCCATCTATTTCCAGAGTCATAAGCAGATCTTTTGGTCGATGCAGGCAATCGTCCCTTACCTCATGGCATAGAAGTTGGTCCATAATCCCCACAACCTCCTCTGGCAGTCTTGGCTGTAATGCATCGAATGATTCATATTCTGCCAGTAGCATCCCGCTATCCATCTTAGGATCCATGATCTGACCGTCGCAACCAGAAACAGTCAAAAGCGCACTCTGACAAGGCCCAATAAGAAAATAGGTGGGAAAGGAAGATTGTACGAACTTCCAAAGCGCCGACTGCTTGAAGTAGAGTGAAGTACGGGTCTTTGATCAGTTGGCCGATCTCCAGCTCTATAATTGAAAGGAGTTAGCTCTAGCATTCCCATCACGAGAAAGAATTGACATACTCGCTGAAGCCTCAAAGAACTCAGCCGTAACATCTCGAAAGGAATCCATAGTGGCCTGGGGAGCCGGGATTATTGGGTTGCTCGCTGGAGCTGGGATAGGATTTGACCTTTTTTCTTTGATGGTGAAGCGCTCGAAATCCTCGGCGGGGTAAGCCGGATGATTGACCCCGTTACTCTCAGCCTCTCCCATGGTGACGGGAGGCGGCAAGAGTCCGTCCCGCTGTGTTGGAAGTTTGTGGGTTGTCTAGGTGGCAGGCTTGTGTAGCGTGTGGTAGACTCGTTTTGGTTGTTCTTCACAGCAGGTGGGATGTGCTTTGAAACATAAAGGAATTGAGGTGTAATGGAGGATTCCGCCTCTATTCCAGTGAAATCTGTGGATTCTGCACTAACAACGCCCCACCATTCCACCCTAAAAACCATCTAAAAAAGATATCTTCTACATGTTTGTACAATGATGGGAATCGATTTTTTTTAAAAACAAATGAGTAATCCGATGAAACTTTCCCTCTGCTATTCCATAGACTCCTTGGCCAAACTTTTCACCTCGCCCTGCTTTCCACCCTATTTTGTAGAACAATGGAGTCAGCCAAATGATCCGTATTCCACCAATAAATGCGACGGATAAGGGGGTAAACAAACCTCCCACTTCGCAAACTTGAGCTGCATATCTCCGCGACGCTCGGCAGCAAGGCGGGGTTGTTCCTTGAGGGACCTGCGCACGACTCTCGCAGCGATGGATAGATATTTATTGTAGCTGTTCAATCGAAGTTACCCCCGATTAGCGGGCAGATCATCGATAGGAGGGACATAAGGACAAACGTACGTAAGACCAGCGGCTTTCCAGGCAGCAGCCATTGCGGATGATGGGGGGAGGATTGATTTTGATTTGGGTGTTTCGTTGAAGACCTTGCTTTGGGTATTCCCGGAATGAGGTCTCTAGAAACCGGAGTCTATCCGAAATGACCCACTTACTCCCCTAACCCTGGGGACAGCATGCAGCCTGTTACCCTGACCAAAACAGCCCCAATTCCGGGCTAACGTGCTCGAATTCTAGAGCATCAGTAAGCTCTTTTTCCTCACTATCTCATGCTTTAAGCTTTGATTCCGAGCAACGGCCCCGGCTTTCGAGACCCGGGATTTGTGCGGCCTATGGCCAATGGGGGTCTTAGCAACGGACGCTCACCCAACGGTCTATCATACTCAATATGATCTATCCGTCCCATTCATAGAAATAATTAAGACTCTATTAACAGGCAGCTCAGATACCAGAGGCATGATCCGTTCCAGCCAGGATCCAACAATCATTGCTCCAGCTGATGTACCACACGGTATACCATGCTATTAATTCCGCCTACTCTCGAAGTAGATTCCCTAAATATTTGACCACGATACCGTAGTAATTCCGTCAGCTACCCTGCCTTCACCGACCTCCCTTTGATACAGCATTCGGGGGTTCGGGTCCACGTTGCAAACAATCGACAATCCACACCGTGAACGCAATCCAAAATGATTATCATCTTGCCATTTGCCTTACTCCTATTCTCCATCCTACCTTCTACCATCGTCGGACATAAGACGGCAACCGCCACAGTCATTGAGTCAACAACCACCGTCACCTTCACCAAATTCCTATTGCCAACCAACCACAATCAGTCGGTTCCGAGAACAGGGCCCTTGCATACATGTTTTCAGATGATATCCGCCAGAAAGAATTGGTTCGCGGTGGCCTGGGAATCGGGAAAAGCTTTGGACAATCTTAAATGTGATCAACTTCAGAAAAGTGTTCGCAAAAAGGTTGGCAGGAGTTTGTCTAGGTGGCGTTGTTTTTGGTATTTTGACTCGAGGACTAGGACTGGAGTTTCGAAAGCCCAGGGGGAGTTTAAGAGCAAGGTTGGGAAGATGGAGGGTATTATTGAAAAGGCTGTGGGGGGGATTTGGGGAGAGGAAGGTGTTGAGAAATGCCGCTCCTTCTAGGCAGTGGTTGGGTAGGTTGAATTGTTCAGTGCCCACCCACTTTCTCTGTATCATACGGATAGTAGAAAACCAGGCCTTTCTCATTATAATTCAAGTTTGAAAGGCCCGGGACAGTGGCGAAGAACTTAAGCACTGACATTGCAAACCCAAATTTCACCAAGTTTACCATAAATCACTATTTTGGCGCCTGTCCAGTTTTTGATGATATTGCCCCCGCCAGGAAAAGAGAAGGAAAAAACTGTAAGAACGTTGTTTATTCGCCACAAACCCAATCCCCGCATCCACGCGAATTAGATATTAGCCCTCCCATTTAATTTTAATTTTAGATTTAATCTCTCCTTGGAGGTCTGTTCCCCCCACCGAACCTCCTATTGTCCTGAGGTTGTTGTTGAGAAACAGGGATGACGGTGACCGGGATGGAGTCGAACTAGATATCAAGAAAAGGTTCAGCACGGCTCTCAAGCCAAGATCTAAGAAATGGCAAAAACATACGCCCAGGCTCTTCAACAAGTCCTTGGTATCAGGATCAACCTCCAAAGTAGCACCGTCACTTGCGGCGTAGTCGAGAGCCGAGATTTCGGGAACATATTGGTCCTTCCTCTCACGCTCCTCTTCCTGAAGCTTGAATGAGATACCACGGACGGGGCCTCTCTCGATACGCTTCATCAAATGGGTGGTGTATCCGGCGATCTGGATGCCCCCGCGGGTCAGCAACTACCCCGAAAGAAGTCGGAGAAAGCCCACCTTGTTCCTCAATCTCTTGGAAGCGATGATAGCGATCTCATCGCAGATGCGCTTGTTGGTCTCGAAGTCGAGAGTAAGCTTGGGGTAGTACCTCTCAATGACGATCTTGGAGGACTTCTTGACGGTCTTGGTGCGAACTGTTGAGCACCCCACATTAGCCTACGACCCAATTAAGGGGAGACCGGGGCAAAAACTCCATACCGCGACCCATGGTTTCTGATTTCTGGCTTCGTGGATACTGGGGGGTTAGTGTGGAGGTGGGTGTCTGGCGATCGTCGTTCGTCGGTCGGCTGGTCGTTATGTTTGGCGTCCGAAGTTCGAGATTACTCCGGGTGGTGTGTAGTCACTGTGTGTGGGGTGGTGGAGGAGGGTTGTGCCCTAAGACTGCTTCTGCCTTGCGACTTGGCGTGTTAGGAATCACTGGCTCGGGTTTTACAGGGTTCTGTTTATGCGTTTGTTTGGGAAGAGCTGGGTTACAAATTGCTGTGCCCCAACGAAAACACTCTATACTCGATTACCGGTAGTGCTTGGGATCTGGGGCTTTACATCGCCTGTTCGCCCACTCTTCGATGGCATTGTTGGCACTGGTGCTGTGAGCTCATGGTGCGTCACTCGATTGACTGCCCAGGACTTATCCGATGATTAGATAGCAGGAATCAGCTCCAGCAACCCCGGAGTAGGGTAGCACTTGCCTAGGGGTCAGTCAAAATCGGAAACCACAACCGTTGTCTCGGGCAGTGTGGGATCGCCGAAATAGTTTTCCGATTTTTACCAACACCCCCAAGTACGATACGATACCAACGACGCCCGACTCAAAGTCAGACAAAATAAACAATCTGACCAAAGTCACAAGTCATAAATATTAGCACTCTTGTACAGTACAGTATTTTCCGTGCACCTACATACTTGCGCTGGAGCTAGGGTACCAGCACAGTACGGCATGCGACTAATTACCGCAATACGGATTTTTTTTATGTAGAGGGTCTGCGCAATGGGCCTAGGTACAGCACTTGTTATCATAGAATCATTGCATAGGCTGCACTAAGTGCCTTAGACCCCTAATAGCGCATAGCATATTTCTCAGAGCCCTTGGCAGTGCAGGTTGACTTCAATTCCGCGTATAGAACTAGAACTACAAGAGTGATTGTACAGCAAGGGGTAGCTAGATTCCAGATCGAGAAACGGCGTATTTACAGGGCAGGAGGGTCCGACCAATAGGGGTTCGAACTTTACTGCTTGGAAATGTTGATTGACTTTGGTGTGCAATGCTGGGGTATGACGATAGCTTGAAGTCGTAGACCTACCGTGCCCTGAGCGAGGTGCCCTCAGCGGGGCATGGTAGAGTTGCTGTGGCGGAACCGGTGTTTAGTAAGAGTCCTCCTTAGACTGTGAGCGCCGCGCCTCGCTGAGGGCACCACCTCACTCAGGGCACGGTGGGTCTATGCCTACGCACTTCATCTAGGAGATAGGTGTCACCCAATATATCAACCCTATCCCTCTTCTGTTTTCTCCCTGTTTCTTACGCTTTCCTATAACTACATACTCTATCGTGGTTGTTCGACAGCTATTATTACCTCCTTGGATTGTTAGGGATCGCTTCTCAAGCGGCTACGGTATGGAGAAAAAAGTTGATGCTCAGGCTCCTGAGCCAAACGCCGGAAACAGACAAACCTATGGTCCCCCGCCAGGCCCTCCTCCTCCGATAGTTCCTGAAGGTTGGGTCGCTCAATATGATCCAACATATCAGCGATTCTATTATGTGAACCTAGCCACTCAAAGATCGCAATGGGAGAAGCCACCTGGAACTGCTGAGGTCCCTACAACAGGAGCAGGTTAGTCCATAATCTAGTTGTGGTGTGTTAAGCCAGACTCTAACTATCCATAGCATCCAACGAAGGTAGTAGTGTTTGTTATCAAACTACCCTCCCATCGGCGTTTGTGTCCCAAGCCTCACCCCTTGAAGAAACGACAACTCTTCGTGCGAGTCTCTGCGATCGACACACGGCGGAAAATAATCAGCAGAGTAGAACGGGGTTTGCTAGCAAGATATCACAACTTTTCAAGTGTGGATCTTCTAGATCAGAGCTGCGCAGGCAGGATCGACCTCTTGCGTATTGTTCTCCCCAGGTAGTTCCTCCTCAGGCAGCATACCCACCGCAGCAGGGGTCCAGTGGCATGGGCACACTTGGTTCTGCTGCTTTAGGTGCTGGAGGAGGCTTGTTAGCTGGGATGGCCTTGGAGAATGCTATTTCCAGCCATAGCGATGATAGGTATGAACAGGGCTTTGAGGATGGGGTCGAGTACGCCGGAGAGAACAGATCTGGGGCTTTAGAGCAGTTGGAGGAAGAGAGTATCCAAGACGAAGAGATGGACTCGGCAGGCTTTGATGAGGGTGATTGAGGTGCTGGCTAGGGAGTGATATTGGTTCTGGGTCGGGAGTTAATGGTGTGCTCTTGCTTAGTCTACGGTAGTCCAAGCTTCTATTATAAGAGCTTGAGTAGTTCATGGAGTTGTTTTAGTATAGTAACGGAGTCATTGCGGGCTTGTTTGGGTTATGCTGAGTTTGATTCAATGGGGATACCCCTTTAACATCACATGAGACCCTCCCAGAGTTCACTGAACCTTGGTGCCCAGTATAGGGTGACCGGAGCGTTATTCGGCGTCTTCTCAGGCCGTCTTAAGGGTAAATAGGTAACTTAATGAGCTAAAAAAGTGACATCGTTGGTACCAGAATAGCATAGAATAGCAAAAGTAAGAGTTACCTTTAACGCTACCGGCATTTATTCGCACCTTAGGAATTGTTGATTGAGGTATAGTAGGGTAGTGGGATACGATACTGATGATCCTAATTCGGATAAATGGTTGCGGCTTCGACCCACGGCTGTCGTGGCGCTAGGCACGCCGTCTCCAACTGCCGGCCAGTAACCGACTACACAAATCACAACCGCCATGGCTACGCAGGAATCCACTCCCCTACCATCACCCCGCCAAATAATCACCTCCCTCGTCGATCAAGTTAAATCCCTCCCCCCGCCCTCACCAACTACATCTCCACCCACCAACCCCCTCAAAACCGTCCCTGCATCAGCCCGTCAACTCTTCATGTCCCTCCACTGCCTTCTTCCGTCCGCATTTCTCCCAGCTCTTGATCTCCTCGATAAATCCCTGGTAACCAGGTACATGACCGACTCTGGCAAGTCAGTGCACTACGTGAAGTCCACGCAGTCGCTGTCCCGGGGGAAGTTTTCGGCTTCCGGGTCCGTGTATGAGGTTAGAACTAAGGCGTGGAGCTGTAGTTGTTCTGGGTTTGCTTTTGCAGCTTTTGGGGGGTTGGGGATCCGGGAGGAGGATGAACAGGGGGCAGAGAAAGAGGAAGAAGGAGAAGGGGATAGATGGAGGTGGGGCGGGATGATAAGAGGTGGGAGTCCGCCGGTTTGCAAGCATCTTGTTGCTTGCGTGTTGGCGGAGAGGTGCTCAGAGATGTTGGGGGGGTATGTAATTGAGAGGAGAGTGAGCTTGGGGGAGTTAGTCGAGATGGCGGTTTTGTGAGTGGGAGTTTGGGCATATGATAATTAGAGAGTGGGGGAGGCTTGATTTGGTGAATCCTTTGCGATGACATCAGAATAGCTCCAAGTAGAATTTTGTAATCCGTTCACTAGTATTTCATGCCTCGCGCCGAGCATGGATCTTGAATTAAGGTTCTAGTACTTGATCAGCTATCGGCATTGGAGTAAGAAATCAGGAAATTGAGTTCCCATGCTGAGGTTGAGCTACCCGCAGTTAAGAGAATAATTGCGGGAGGTCTCCCAAGCTAGTAGCGGCCCTCCGTCTCCTCTACACCTTTGATGACTGAGATTTATTTACTACTTGGGACATCCTAAACACTGTGCAGACAATACTACATTTCCGTGCTTTCATCCTCTAATGTAGGAGGGTCTGGAGGGGCATAGGCAATCTTCAACATTCTTCTTTGTACCCCAGGGCCTACTTGTTCTTCTCTCTCCTTGAGGTTCTTGCTCACAATATTTGTAGATCTTTTACCCTTCTTTTTTGTAGGCCTCACTTAGCGAGCCCATAGTTAGTAACACTGGTTTGCTTTCAGCAGATATTGGGAAACACATTATTCGGCAAGAGATAATATTTTAACTGATCAATGTTAATCTCTCCACTCTCCTTTAATGGGATGTAGCTTTGTATGGATGAAGATGACCGTGGTAGTTATTTGGTTCACTTGGATCTATACCTCTGGCCTCTCACTAGCTAGCACCTTACTAGTACCCTCAAGCCATTCCTTACTTGCATAGGATTGCTATGATAGAATATTTCAGGTTTCAGGAGGACTTAGGTTTCCGATAGCTTACTACACTTGAAAAACAAGATCCTGTGTCTGATTTGTGGATGCTTCATTTAAAGGCAAGTAACTTTGGTTGGATGTCCCGTACGTCCTGTGTGTCCTGCAGATCCGATATCGCGCTCGTTGCACTCGGTAAACCTGGAGTTGAGACTTGACACCTAACCCCATTCCATACCTCTGGATATTGGCCCTAATACTACCTAGCATCTGGAATAGGTGCTACACTACAATAGCTAGTATCATATCATATTAGTCCTTCCACTCTGGAGCCTTAGCCAATAGCGTGTTTTTTTAGAGCATGAGCAATACTAGTCCTGGGCATCCTGACTCCCCCTATGGCGGGCTCAGGAGTGCCGTGAATACCTGTATACCTCCCGGAACTCCTAGGTAGCGTTGGTGGGACCCGGCGTCCGATAAATCAGTAACGAAATCGTAGTTCTCATCACGCTCTGTATGGTATCATATGTATTCTCCTACGCTTGGCAGGAGAGTGCCCGTACTCCACTACTCTTTGCTACTGGGAATCTTATCTCATCTCATCTCATTTTTTTAAAGAGGCTCTTTGTCTCGGGGAACAGCACCTCTGTATTTTGATATCCGGGAAAAAGAGGAAAATGGTGGCGGAATAACAAAGAAAGAAGCACAAAGGACTAGACGTTTTCAGCACTGTTTAAGTGCCATTGGGGGGTTCTAGGTAATATGGTCTCATTTTTTAAGCTAAGGGAGAGAGTGTTGGTTCTTGATGTAAAGATGTGCAATCACTGGGCAAATCGCTATTCTCTCCACAAAAAAGGACCCCCTAATCAACTCCTCCACTCAGAGGTGTCTCGGGCGTCAGGCACGTGGTAGCAGCGGTAGTCTCCTCCACCTCTGTTGGTAGAGCAAGAGCTTTCTTGACGGGATTCGGAGCACTAAATGCAAATGCCTACTGCACGTACGAAGAACTTGGTGCCAATCCAAATGTAGACATAATCTTCGTAGCCACCCCTCACTTGCACCATTTCCAGGACTGCTTGCTTGCCCTGGATACAAACAAGCCAGTCATCTGCGAGAAGCCGTTCACTGGGCGCTGTTCATGCGGGGGTGCTGGTACTGTAAACATTACGAAGAAAGGGCTGTTCTTAATTATCAAGGTGGTATGGATGAGGCGCTTGCTGGTTAGCCTTGGATCGGGGGGATCTGGTGAAGAGTGGGAAGATTGGGGAGGCTAGCAGGGCTGTTGTGGACTTAGCTCTCACTTAGGAGAACTCGAGTCTGGATTCCCACAACATGGTTAATCCGGACCTTGCGGGTGGGGCTTTACCGGGTCGTAGTCTCCCTCTTATTACTCGTATTTCTGGTTCCCTATTGGCAAGTTGTTTATCGCAGTTGGTCGTGACCCTTTGGTTTGGGTTTACGAAATACTCTATCACACACTTCCTGGGAGAGGGATGGGGATCCTATCATCACTAGCATCTCGAAGTGGGAACGTACGGGAGTAGGTGCGGATAACGTTGCAGTAGCTACTTTCTCAAGCTCAATTGGTATAGCTACTAGAGGCATCCGCGTGGCTACAGACCCAGGAGCTCGTGGTTTAGTGGCTCTTAATATCCAGAGTTCAGGTACCCCATCTAGAGTACCGCCCATCTCACACCACCATTCCCAACAATAAGAGCTCCAAGCCAAAGACTAAGCAGGTTCCTGTCCCAACTGCGTATGGAATATGCCGGAAAGCAGATGCTGCGGCAAGATGTTTGAGGAATGGAAAGTTAGAGAGCGGGACTATGCCGCTTGAGGAGAGCATTCTTAGTATGGAGACCATATATAAAGTTAGGGAAATTGGCAGCTCGAGGTATCCGGAGAGGGTCGAGTCCACATACTACTAGGTCATTATTCCTATTAACGCTGTTGGGGATTGTAGGCAACCTCTGCTTGGTCTTCTGTTGCGCCCTTTTCTATACCTGGCGGCACCGAGAACAGGGTATCATACGAGTGGGGTGGACTCCTACGCTGGCTCTTATTGGTCTCCTACTTATGGATATGGTAGCATTGCTTGTCCAGAGGGGCATGGCTCTGTTAAACTCAATTGTATCCGCCTGTAGCGACCCTTTTTGCCCATACTTGACTGAGAATTGAGCCTGTAGATAGGAGGCCGTGAGAGCTGATCCACGCTGCTGAGAAGCAATTGGATTTCCCCGTTCTTAAAGAAACCCCAAATTGTGAGGTTCTGGAGTGGTGACCTCCTGTAAGCACAAGCCTTGGATCAGAGATAGTTGTGCTTTATGTTGCTTCTTAGCCTACAGAATGAAGTTACCTAAATCCAAGGCTAGTCGCAAGTATTTGGGGTGTATAATAATACTATAGATTCAACTACTAAGAAGGGCAAGCTCGTCTTAGAAGAATTGACAATCTAGGGATTCAAAAGTATCCGAACAATTGGTACTGGTATTGTCATACCAAGGTCCCAGATGCCTCAACAGCCACCACAAATTCTGCCTTAAGTGATGGCTTCTGGACTAGAAAGTGTGGATTAGTCTTTAACAGTCTTATCATATGATACCTGTCGTAATCGAAGACATGTGCCCTGGACCCCTCTGCTACCAATTTTTGTTTGGATACTCCTGAATTCCTACAATACATCTATGATACCGCAGTGAGTAGGCTCCCATACCACCATGAGTAATTTCCAGGCACATACAGCGCCCTGCTCGACGATAATATTAAGTTGGATAGCACCAATTCGTCTCTCGTGCGCATCCTTTCCTTGGATCTGATTGTGTGACACAGATGTGGCAATGCCGCCGCCACTTCCAATCCGGCAGCAAGGGCGTTTTGTAGTCGATTGGTGAAAGTTGGAGTTTCAAAGACTTCTTTTTTGGAAGCAATTCCCCAAGCCCTTGAGGCCTATGGGAATCTGCTGGAGGAGCGACAGACAGCCTTCTGACCGGCGCATTTACGTCGGGACACGGACATTGACTTACCCCCCCCCCCCCGCCGTGGTTAAACCTCCCGTGGGTGATACAGCACAACGATTCCTCTCTTGCACCTCCGCACCCCAACTGTTCAGACACAGGACAACCTACAACCGCCCCTGACATCACACTCTCATCTGATTCGGACCAGACGGGATTTACCTTTCTGAGTGTGCGCAACCTCACACGTGTTTTCAATCCCTTATACGCTTTCGTTTTGCCAGGCTATCTTGAGCATGAGTGGTTGGAGGGGTCGAGCAAGGGAAAGAAGCCGTGAAAGTTCCCGTCAATACCATCATTCAGGTGAGAGAGAGAGGGAAAGAGAGTACGACCGGGGTCATAGCGGAGGTGACGAGCAGAGAATAGCCAGGTATCGAGATTGGGAGCGATCCCAAGGCAGTGGACAGCAACATCCACGCCATCCCCAGCATCCCTTCGGCGGACCAGGCAGATCGAGAAGGGCTTCGAGCGGCGGTTTTCACCAGGAAGACTACATCCCCGAACATCGTCGGGAGCCGGTCGGTGGTGCCAATCAGACACCGTTTAACGATACAGCCCGTCGCGGCTCAGCAAGCTCAGCTGCTTCAAAAACCCAAGATCCGTTGCACGCTTCTCCTAGAGAGCGAGGAATGATCGAACAATCCGGACACAAACGAAAACTAAGTCCTAGTTGGCCACGCGATAGGGAAGCGACAAAGTTGCGTGGCGACACTGACGACAGACGCAGCTCGTATGAGAGGCCTGACCCATCCTCAATTGCCGCCTCACCTCACGACCCACCCCTTCACTCACCATCCACAACAACTCCAAAAACACCGATGATTTCCTCAAGCAACCCACGTCCGGCCGATCCACGCCTCGCCGTAGGAAATGCACCAAAGAAGCCTAATAGTTTTGCTAGGTAAATCTTTTGATTTTAATTTTCAAATCTAAACTATCGATCAGCTAACAGCGATGCACCATGCAGTGTCTTCCAGGAGGCGGCATATGCATTTATGAAACGCGAGGATGCGAGAGAGGCCCACGGTAAGGCCGAGGCTGATCGTAATAGGGTAGCTGATTACTTTAACGCGTTTCCAGTAATGCGTGATAGATATGAGGGGCGTTTGGAGGAGGCGCGAAGGGAGCTTACGCAAGCCGATGTGGTTTTGAAAAGCAAATCTAAGCCTCTGGAGACTATATGCCTTGAGTTTGCGAGGGAGAACAGCGCAAAAAAGGAATTAGAACCTATGGTGCCGTTTCTTCGGCAACTCAAGCACGAGCTTGGGACCTCTAATTCCCTTGCACAATTCATAAAATCGTTCCTACCACCTTCCGCAGGTCTATCACAGTCTCAACAATCAGCTGCCAAGCCTGATGAGTTGCAGAGGTTTGGTAGAGAGTTAGCGGACTTAAGAAAGCAGCAGGACGATGAGGCCAAATTGCGCCGAGAGCTCTCCGAGAACATCCGCACCCTCAAGGATAACTCAAACAAGCGTCTCAAGACTTGTGAAGATAAATTAAGGGATGTTGAAACCTCTCAGCGGGGCCTACGGAGCGAGCTCGACCAAACGAAGGAAGAGATGCGTAGGGTCGTCAATGATCTCAAAGAAGTTCAACAGTCCTTAGCTCAGCCTCAAGAAAGCAATACCGAGAACCCCCAGAACGCTGTGCCCACAGCCGCCGAAGCCAACCCGGGTCCAGATGCTGCAGAGGTAAGTGCCAGTTGATGGTTTTTATGTTTCCTTTGAATTTCTACTAACGTTCAGTAGATTAAGAAGATTGCTGAAGACAGTGTTTTACCTCTTCTGGGCCGTTATGAAAGTCTTCAGGAAAAATACCAGCAACTTGAGCCCAAAGTGGAGGAGTTGGAGTTGAAAATTGATAGTATCAGTGTTGGCTCCGTATCTCCAGACGATATTGCCCGACTCGAGAACCAATTGAAAATACAGGATGAAACCATCGATAATATTAGACAGAGTGCCGAAAATGATACTGAGGTTATGATGGAACAATTCACAGCCATTGAGGCCGGTATTGAGGAAAACCATTGTCAAACTTCTCGACTTACGGCGGATCTAGAAGATTGTAAGGCAATAGTTAAGAATGGGATGGGTCAGGATAAAAATGCTTCGGAAGTTCAGGCAATTCAGGCAATTCTCGGCGAGTATAGGACGGATATCAATGCCCTGAAAGTGGACTTCCAAAATCTCATAGTCAGTCACCATGATTATGCTTCCAAGCTCCATGATCTGGACAAAAATGCTTCAGCCATCACTCCCAAGCTTTCGAAGGAAATCGAAGCTATTCACACAAAGTTGGCAAAATGGGAGAATAGCTTGGATGGTTGCCTTACTGCCGTCACACACTTGGATCAGAAAATGTCTGCATTTACAACCAAGGATTTCTATGAGAGAGTGGTCTCATCTCTTGTTGCCATCAATCCGTTGTTGTTTAATACTACCAACCAGCTTCAACATATGCTCAACGAGAACAAGAAAGCTTCCACTACTGTTCAAAGGCTATTGGTGGAACACCACCAACATCAAGCAAGTGAACCTGCTCAGCAGCAGCAGCACCAGCTCCTACGGGGGGTTCCGGACTCATCCTCATCCAACGCCGAAGCCGCAAACGGGACCGCAAATACTAGGGAAGCTGCGCCATCCGAGGGACCCGGATCTCTATCCCAAGCTCTAAAGGACATAGAGTCCCATACCCAGGCCCTTGAGACACTCGCTAGGCGTGTGGACCAACACATTGAGACCTATAGCGGCAGGATGAGCGACATTCGCGAGTGGACTGTCTCTGCAACCAAAAGGCTTCAGGAAAATTCGGATACTTGCGCCAATATGGAGAGGGAGATCAAACTGATACAAACCTTTCTTAATTCGGCCGGTGAAAACGTACCTGCCGCAGACTCCGACCAGAATCAGTCTCAATGGCGCGTAGTGAGTGCCTCCACGGCACCACGCAACCCCGACCTTGAATCTGATGTGCAGTCTGAATAGGAGGACACCGAAGATGAAAATTCCCAATAGTGTTATCTTCCTTTGACAGGTTTGTGTTTTGCCTCTTAGCGAATGGGAAGGAGAGGGAGAAGGAGCACTGATTTCCTTAGTCTAGTTCTCTCTCCTTTCCTTATTTTCAACCCCCTTTTTTCATACTTCTCTACCTCACAATACCTTACAAAAGTCTTTACCTTATTTCCTTTTCTCCTTACGAGCTGTGCAGATTCCTTCTAACAAAAAGTATACACAATCCGCGATAGTGGCAGTATCCCCTTGTCTTGCCTCCTCACCACCGCTTGGCTTCCACCTACTTTTCTCCTCCCCTCTTTCTCTATCTTCTTTACATTTATCAAGCATTCCAAAATATACCTGTACTAATTTCCTCTACACCGATTCGCTCCTTCTCTACTTATACCTCTCACTCTCACGATTGGCATAATCCTCTGCTCTTGTAGGTACCGTGTTTCGCTCACGTTTTTTACAAAGAAGAAAGAAAAAAATGCTACCCATCATTAACGACTAGCACTTCCACCTTCTCTCCGTTTTTTCCCTTTCATATTGTTAAATTTTACTCCTCAAGGTTCTGCTCTACTTGACTCGATAGGATGGGGGTTTGGGGGCGTTTGTTCACTTGACTTTGTCTTTGCACGGATTAGGCTTTTTTTCTTGCTTTTTTACAAAAATTTCGTTCAGTATAATAGGCTTTTTCGTGGATTTACCGCAGTGTGTGGTTGGGGAAGTATGAAGTGTGATGTGAGCTCCGAGAAGGGTGTTTTATACGATACCGAAAGGAGCGGTGGGGACAACCTGAGAACTGGGTTGTCGATTGCTTGCTTCTAGTTTTGCTGGGTAGAGTAGTTTGCTTCGCTATCACTGTGCATGCCTAGTTACCGTCAAAACTCGAATAATCGGACTATGTGCTAGGTCGTTGGAGCAACCTCTCCTAGTAAGGTCTGATGTTATTTTTCTTCTTTGCCTCCGGGAGCACGTTTCTTGGTGTGTTTTTCGCCCCCTCCTAGAGGAGGGAATTTTGGACTATGATGCCTAGCACACGGTCCAATTGCTGTCCTTCCGGTAGTGAAGGTAGGTGAGGTATGTGGCGGTGGTAGGCGGTAGGTTACGTACGATACAGTAGCTGTGAATTGGAGATATCGTGAGATACAGATTGTGTTAAATGTGTTGAAATTGTTCCACTATACCATTATCCTACTCGCCCGGCCACGCCCTCGCTGCGAGTGAATATAGCATGAGCTTACCTTGTGGGTTTGGGCAATCGTTGTTTGGGATTCTAAAGCGCTACGGTAGATCCTGGGTCTCGTATTATACCAAGCTTACCACTACATGGATCTCGTTTTCCTACAAAACTCGTTTTCATCACCTCTTGCCTATGATCCAATACATTTTTTTTGTTCCAAATCCGTGGTTCATTCCCACCATACCCAGGTATAGGAAAATCCATGGTAAACACCCCAGGGTGTAACCTAAAACCCAATGCCTATGATACCACACTACTATTAATATCATATCATACCACTACCACCACCACCCAGGTCCGGCAACAGCAGCGACGGGATAATTGTAGTATGATAGCCGCAAGTAAACGCCATTGGCAATTGCGAAAGGTTCTTAGCACCGCGAGAAAGCAAGTGACTGGGCAACCTATGCATATCAAAGGCAATCGCGAAAAAACTAACAAAACCCGAGACCGCATTTGTTCTAACACTATTACACCCTCGACTGTAGAAATACTGACAAATCACACAAATGGAGGAAGCTGATTGGGAAGAAGGGTAAGAGGAGCACCGACTAGGAGTCGTGAAGGGGGTTTGATCGGATTTACTGCCTATGCAGTTTGACCTTAGCAACGATAGTGGAAGGGAGGAATGCTAGAGCGTAGAGAGAGATACCTCTCTTACAGATATGCCGCAGCTATACGGGATCAAGTTCTGCACTCAGTGGCAACGCTAGTACGAGGGTGGTAGTAGGGTATTTCGGCGATGGCGGTAGCACTAGTGTAGAGTAATTGGGCTGGGGGGAGGGGGGGGTTGGGCAGTACGCTAGTTGAGGAGATGGTGAAGGTGTGATATTCACTACAGCATCCCATCTAAGCACAGAGAAATCTATAATAAAAGAGCCATAGAAGGATTATAGTTATTGAAACGTCTCTCGTTGGTAGCAATCCCAAATGGCAGATGCTCGTCAGGCGAGTGATTCCTCATGATAACACGCAGGCAAGCCTGACCCAGAATTTGCGCTTCTGGGTAACGCTTGTTAACACCACTTGTTATGCCCCCCACTCCATCCGAGGTCCACAGTGAAATGCTGTATAAGGAGGGTATAAAAGGTTATATAGACCATTAGAAGGTGAATCGTGTTTGTATTATAGCTACTTCTTACGCTGAGTGCCTACTGTAGGTATGGCGCGGACTTGAACACTCTACGGTTGTTTCGGATGACACTCTACTATCCTAGGACAAGACACTTGAGGCCCGATGCCATTGTTTTAGTTTTAGGCGCTGTTTCTTGTGGTAGTGGTAATTATTCAGCCCGGGCCTTTATAAAAGTGTTGAGGGCTATATTAAAGGAGTTCATGTCATTATATCGTCGCCAGAGAATCAAGCGGAGGCGGAGTAAAGAAATATCTAGAGGAATAAGAAGCATAAGAACCACTGGTACTTCAATTGGGAAACGTGGTGGGACGCTGGGGGAGTATTCGGGGGTTGTAAGCATTGGAAAAAATAGCAATACTTGGATTATCTGGGGTGTGTAGATCAAACCCTGACAAGTCTAAAGGTATTATGTGGCTAAGCTGTTTGCATATCATAAAAAATTTAAGATATTGGGATTCTGCATTAAGGGTTTATAATGAAGCTAAATGTCTTATCATAATATTATTATTATGGTGCCACAATAAACAATTATAATAATATTATGAGGTTTAGTAGAGGTATTTACAAACATTTGTGAAGGACAAAATATCTCATTGGTTCTGAATAATGTCCTGCTTGCGACTGGTGAATATTATTGATGTGGCTTCTCGAGCTGCGCTAGCCGGATCTGCCCACCCCGGCATCCAAGCGGCTCAAACAAATCGCTAAGAATACGGTAACCCGATCCAACCCCACCACCCCACCACCCCACCATCCACCATCCATCATCCATCCTCGTTCACTGCTATGATAGTATAATAATATTATAATATCCTACGGCAAAAAAGAGGGAAAAATAACAAAAGACATGCCACCCCAATCCCTCCACCACCGGCGAACCCACAACCTCCTCTTAATTGCCCGCCTCCTCTCTCTGCGCGACGGGGTATCTCCATTCACACTGCTACTGGACTCCCTCTCTCAATCGGCACGGCCGCTCCTGCGAGAATACATCAGGCGCCAGCAAAGCGGTACGCGGATAGTATTTATTTCCTTCGAAACCGTGGTCGCACCGGAAGGCGTGAGTGTGTTCATTAAAGCCCGTGGGAAGGAATTAGTCAGTTTGCAGCGGGAGATTGGCGGTGCTGTGGGTGGCAGTGGTAGTAGTCGTTTGTCACCTCGGCCTAGCTAGTGGGGGAGGGAGGGAAGGAGTGCTAACTAGTGGAATGTAGGAACGTTGTTAATCCTGGATAGCTTAAACACCTTGTCAATAACGCACCCACACTCGCTCACGCTGTTCCTGTCTTCGTTGTTGACGCCTGGGACGGCGCTGCTGGGGGTTTACCATCTTGACCAACCCATCCCTTCCTCCTCCTCGTCCCAGACTGGTCCGCAACCACTTACGCTGCTGAGATATCTCTCTACAACCCTCCTAACGACTCATTCGCTCCCGCATGTCCTCCTACGGAAACGACACAAGGATGTATCCCTCCCGCCGCCAATGTGGGGACTCGCCGAGGGTGTGGAGGGAGTTCTAGTCGGGCTGGGGTCGAACGCGGAAATGGTTGTTGAGATGGAGTACAGAAGGAAGTCCGGACGGGCTGTGGTGGAGTGGTTTGTTATAGGAGGGGGGGGGGAGAAGGAAGGGGGGAAGGACGGGGCTATCCTTTTGGAGGACCATCCACTTTGGAGGGTTTCTGAGAAGGTTAGGATGGAGGACTCTGACGAGTGGGAGGAGAAAGATGGGATTGATGGAGTTACGTTTGAGCTGGGGATTACGGAGCGACAGAGGAGGGTCCGTGAGGGGGTGCAATTGCCGTACATGGATGCCCAGCGCGAGGGTGGTATTGGTGGGGGTGGGGCTATATTGTTCACGCCGGAGAAGGAGGTGGATGATTTTGATGAGGAAGAGGATGAGATTTAAGGTTTTAATGCGATGAGAGGATTAACTAGTTTGGAGCTTTGTAATGTCGTAAAGGGAAGGGGGGCTATTTGACAATTTTTGGTGCACCGGTATATGTAAAAAAAAGGGAGGGGATAGAGGGAAGGCATAGAATACAAGTTTATTGAGTATCCATTACGTCTTCCTCATCTGCGTCCGGGTTCTCGGCTTCTCGCGCGCGCTTTGCCTCAAGTGCTTGCTTTCGCAGCATCTTGTAGATCTCTCTCTTGAGGTTTATGGCCTTTGCCTTTAACGTCCCAACTGCGGAAAGGAATATCTCGTCGGCGTCGAACTGTCCGGTTGACTCCACTGAGACTATTCACCCCAGCCAATCCATCAGCATCTGTTTCCCTTGATGGGGGAAGCTTAAGAACCCACAAATAAAATGGTCTCTAACTCTCCCTAACTCCACTATCCCCTTAAATTCATCATGCCTTAATACCTCTCGAGAAACGGTATCATTTCTGACATTATCCACAACTGCCTCCTTCTCTCCATCCTTCCCCTGCCGGACGGCAATCACACCTTTAGGAAAGCAAGCAGCAAACCTCTCCGCAGCCCTACCGCAAATCGGTTTCTTGATCCTAATATCCGGCAAAAGCCTGTAACTCGCCGTGGCCACCGGGGAGAATTTAGCATGGTCCTGGCCAATTCCCTTAATGCAATGCATAGTTAAATCGATCTCCTGCCCGGGCCGGAGTTTCGCAATGAGGATGTCGGGGTTGGCGGCGCGGATGGGATCGCACGCGAAGGACTTGATCTGGCGGCCGGCGGGTTCGAAGACTATGTCTGAGGCGTAGACATTGTGGTTTATGTAGAGTTTGTCGGGGTCTGTGTCTGTTTTTTTGGCATCGGGATTGCGTTCACAGGTCTTTTTGAGATGGAGGACAACGGTGTCTTCGTCGGTCGGTTCGCAGGGAGTGGAATCCTCGCCGCCTATATTTTGCATGCACAAATCAGTTACAATTGGCTTCTGGGGGAAGGAAATGTGGGAAGGGGGGAGGCTGTTACGCAGGTACCAAGACAGCCCCTTAAGCGCATCCTTATCCCCGCGCAGCGGGACAAGGCCCAATCTGTGCGCTAGAACCTCATCTTGAATGATTGAGGTGTTGTTACTAACGTAGACGCTTTCGATCGCGAGTGTTGGCACCTCGGCGATCATGATCCTACGGAGAGTGTTTGCGATGGCGGCATCGGTGTTGATTAGGTCAAATTGGGAGAAGAGAGGTGTGTTGCGGTAGAATCTGACTCTGAAGGCCTGCTTCCTGGCATCAGAAGTGAAGGAGATGGGGGACGGGAGGAGGGGGTAGGACTCTTCGAAAGTGCTTGATGTTCCATGAGTGGTCTTCGCCGGGCCAGTGGCCGGGAAAGTCGGTCGAGGAAACATTGGTTACGGTTTCAGCGTTGACACCAACGATCTAGATGTTTGTTAGCTGGGATTGAGCGGGAACAGTCTACAATGGAAAGGTACATTTCGGCGGTTCGCAGCGGCAGGCATTGGTCGAAGGTTGGTCAAGCTAGCAGCCTAGTTATGGTGGGGGGTGTATGAGTATGAAGCGGGGTGGGGGATGATGATGGTAGTGCTGGAGGATGAAAACTGAGGCTCTTTTTTTACTTTTTTCTTCTTCCCTCCTCTTGAGCCGCAAGGAGATGTGGAATGACTGCGCGATGATGCCAAGACGTGCTGATAAGAGATAAGACGGGATGCTAAACCGGAAGATGCGGGTTAGGTTTTGTGATTGTTAGAAATTCTAGGGAGCGTAAAAGCGATTTGCTCGATTCTTCGTAGTTATACTTGGATGGGCACTCTTATTCTGGTTTCATTGTCTGAAAGTACTTGAACTTGGGGGTGGGAGAAAGTGGTGATATTGCCTGGATGGAACAATACGAGGGAGGGTATGGTGTGGTATCAGCTGTACGAGCAATTCAAGGGGTTTCCACTGAGAACAGCCATATTCACAACCTTCCAGCCACTGGTCTAATGAAGAAATTTGGGCCAAATCTCTATCTATATGTGTAACGATTCCTAGGACTTTACTCTCTAACCTTTTAGAACTCTGTATCTAGACTGGCTGAGAAATTTCCAAGGGAGCTATGGCTGGCAACGCTAGACACCGTTTTCAACTTCAACTTGACAACATTGCATGCCGAAGCAGTCAATAATTCTTTAGTAATCTGTAAGCACTTGGGGAGATATTTGGGGGGGGGATATAGACCGTAGTACCGGTTCTTGAATTTTTTTACAGTTTTAGAATGTCTTGAATGGAGAGTGTGGAGGAGCATTCCAATATCTTTTATCATATAAGCTATCATATAAGCTACAGGAGCGACGGCACATCCATGCATGGTTTGGGCTGTCACATGCTATTTTGCTTGCCATTTCTGTCACCAGCCTCGTACCGTACTGTACGGGTACTCTCCTCCTATCAGCCTTTTTTTTTTATATTTTTATATATTTTTTCCAGATGAACTGCCAACTGTCGCTCTGGCATGCGAATACTAGCAGAGTGCTGCGAATCCCGTTCAGAAAACGATCTCAGCTTGACCCGTGCATGGTCCCACCTCAGCTTGGCATTGAACGGATAGCCTAAGTTGAATGATTCGACCGCGTGCCAGGTACGATATGATGGCCCAGAATCCCCCCCGAAAAAAACCAAAAGCCAAAAAAACCCTGCTCGACGGGACAAAGAAAAGAAAAATCTCCAGACCTTACCAAGAGAGGGAACTCCATCGTCCTAGCACATGGTTCAATCTTCTGAGTTCTGCCGCAGAGGTGCTACCCAATACCCCGCACCTTTTCGCAACATCTCCTCTTCCCCCCCATCTATTCTGCATTACCACGAAACCAATACTCGAGTATTTGGGCACTACTCGACTAACGTATTCCACTGCACAGCGAGCCATATGCAAGTTTGAGCAATTCAATTGGTTGAACTTCTCCTTATGCCGTGGAATGCCGGTACTCAGTACGTTAATTTAGATCCGCAAGTAGCCACCGCACGGTCAGTGGACTAATTACCTAGAAGACCGACCCACTGGGAAGAACATCTATACCCCAAAACTGCCCCATCACCACCTCCAAAAACTCCCAATTATCTTATCTTCCTAAGGCGCTCATGTTTAATTTTATTCGGTCATTTTGGTTGTCGAAAGAGCAGATTTTGGACACTACGTACGGTCCAACATTGGGTAACTCCCAGTCTTGGAGAAAACCCGGGCAATAGCAGATAATACGGTGCTGAGTCTACCCATGTGGAGACTACTAAGATTCGATACCGGTTTCCCACACGGAGAGGGTGGCAGCTCGAGTAGATTTCCTCTCTTTCTCTTTTGTACGAGCCTTCTGAACTCCCGCAACTTGGGGAGGCTGGTAGTATCGGGGCTTCACAAGGCGACAGCCCAGGCGGGTGTACGAGTACAGTACTATACTTGTGCGGTATCTATCCCGACGGGTAATAACAATCCTCGAGTTACATAGACTACGGTATCCAGATCCTGACGGACATGGCTTCAAATAGGTCTCTTGCATCATGCATTGCTCTGCTACCGCACAGTTGTTGTGGTTATCGTAGTTGTGGTATACAAGGACGAGTGTATTTTTTCACTTGAGAGGAAGGCAGGGTAGGTTTAGCACATGCCATCTTGATCCAGTGGTTGGGGAGCTGGGAGACGATACCGGTGACCTCATCCTATTATTATTGTCCTTCTAGCTTCATCCTTGCAGAGTGCAGTACTCGTACAGTACCCGTAGAGCGCTCGAGTACATCACCGGTGCACCTTGCCTTTTCATCTCTCCCCGCACCCCGCCATTGATTGAAAGGTATGGGGAGTAAGAAATCCAAGTCATACTTTCCAAGCGTAGACGAGTTTATGGATGGAAGAACGAAGGAAGGGGGATGTATGACTGCTAGCCACTAGAATATAGAGTTTGAATGCTCGCGGTTACTAGCATAACCCTCCTCCCTTCATCCGCGATTGCTGCAACAAACCTTCTCCACCAATACCAAGTCTATTAGTAAACTTTTATTATACCCCAGCGAATCGGTGCTCTGCCCATCACCCACCTTCAACACCGGACCTGTCAGATCTCCACGCTCTCATTCCGTCTTTAAGCGTCTGTATCACGATTGTTTTCATCCTCTGGTCCGAGATACTAAGACTGCGCCGGGATCAAGAGAGCCTGAACGAAATAGGAAGGACAGACAAAAAAAAAAGAGAGGAGCTCTAGACATCCGACTACTCCTTCTGTCCATTTAGTCTCGTGGTTATAAGGTTAGCCCTATATCTCCTCGCGTTTCTCCTGTGTTCAAAAGCTCCCTCGAATTCCTTTCTTTCTACCTGTGGTTCATGTTTTGTTTGTTCGGTCGTCCATAACAAACTACTATTTCACTCCAAATTCCGGAGAAGCTAACTATTCGAAATGGCCCCTTCCAAGGTCGCTAGTCCAACAACCCAAGTTACCACCATGCCAAAGTCCCTTAACGAGTCACTCGCTTCCGGTTCGCCTCCGGGATCTGGTACTTCTTGGATGGAGGAACCCATGGCGAGACAGATACCTGCTACAGACACGAGGCCGGGTACGACTTACGCATACCAGGACCAGCTGCAGAAGTTACCAATTCCGGACTTGGAGAAGACATGCCGGAACTATTTGGACGCTGTTAGGCCGCTCCAGACACATAGAGAGCATGCAGAGACAAGGGCTGCTGTGCGGGAGTTTTTGAAGACGGATGGTCCGGAGTTGCAGGAGAGGTTGAAGAAATATGCCAGTAGCAAGAGCAGCTATATTGAACAGTTTTGTGAGCTTCATTCCTCAATGAAACCTTCTGTAGGGTGGACTGAGCTTTTGCTGACGTCTTTAGGGTACGATTCTTATCTCAACTACGACAATCGTAAGTTTTCTTTTGTGAGCAGGCGTAAGTAGAGCCCTCAGGCTAACATTACCGTAGCTGTCGTTTTGAACTTAAATCCATTGTAAATCACCTTCGCAAAATATCTCTTGTCTGATACTGAACGGATTTAGCTTTCTTTTGGAGGATGATCCTACGCCAGCGAGAAACAACCAAGTCACCAGGGCAGCCTCTCTTGTAGTCTCCTCTCTGTCTTTCGTAAGGGCGCTACGTAAAGAAGAGCTACCACCGGACGAACTTCGCGGAACCCCGCTCTGCATGGTAAGGCACCCCGCATATGAATTATCTGAACTCTGGGATCTTCCTCGTGAAATAATCACATGTGCTAATAAATCACGTGATAGTACCAATATCCCCGGATTTTCAGCACAGCTCGGATTCCTACGGAAAATGGCTGTGTCATGCAGTCTGACCCGGATGCTCGTCACATTGTTGTTATGTGTCATTCGCAGTTTTACTGGTTTGATGTCTTGGATGATAATTCGGATATCATCATGACTGAGAGGGATGTCGCGCATAACCTCCAGGCTATCGTCGATGATGCAGCCACCACACCGATTCAAGAGGCTGCAAAGTCCGCCGTTGGGGTACTTTCTACTGAGAACCGAAGGGTTTGGGCAAGTTTGAGAGAGGTTTTGACTAGAGATGGCCTGGACAGCAACAACACCGGGTGCCTGAGGGTCGTCGATACCGCCTTGTTTGTTCTTTGCCTCGATTCAACATCCCCCAAGAGCGGCGCTGAATTGAGCATGAACATGCTTTGCGGGACCAACATTGTCGAGAAAGGTGTGCAGATTGGCACATGCACCAACCGTTGGTATGACAAACTACAGATCATTGTTTGCAAGAATGGATCAGCTGGAATCAATTTTGAACACACCGGTGTCGACGGACACACTGTCCTGAGAATGGCAAGTGATGTCTATACCGACACAATCCTTCGGTTTGCTAGAACTATCAACGGCAATGCTCCCAGCTTATGGGCTTCCACTTCTCCTGACCCGAGCAAGCGTGATCCGGATAGCTTCGGTGATGTTTCCACAACACCCCACAGACTTGAGTGGACTATGGTCCCGGAGCTCTCGCTCGCCCTCCGCTTTGCTGAGACCAGGTTGGCCGACTTAATTCAGCAAAATGAGTTCGAAGTTTTGGAGTTTGAACATTACGGAAAGAACTTCATTACATCCATGGGCTTCTCTCCCGATGCATTTGTTCAAATGGCATTTCAGGCGGCATATTATGGGCTTTACGGTAGGGTTGAGAGCACTTACGAGCCAGCTATGACGAAGATATACCTGCATGGCCGTACTGAGGCAATCAGAACCGTTTCAACAGAATCTGTCGATTTTGTGCGAAAGTTTTGCGTGAGTGCGCCGGCCGCTGAGAAACTTGAAGCGCTCAAAAAGGCTTGCCAGAAGCATACAACGACCACGAAGGAGTGTGCCAAGGGGCTGGGTCAAGACAGACATCTGTATGCATTGTTCTGCGTTTGGCAAAGAGGTCTGGATGAAGAATCCCAGTATACCGATGGCTCTCTCAACAGTATGAGCAGCGACGGATACGGATCCTCCCCAGTCGAAGGCAGTTATGAGCACAGTCCACCAGATCAAGGACGCTTGAGAAGCTTCTCTGACACCAGCTCAATTTCTGGGTCCACTAGAGAGCAAGGGCAGAAGCCTCCTCAGAACGTCCCAAGCATCTTCTCAGATCCGGGATGGGATAAGATTAATAACACTATTCTAAGCACCAGTAACTGCGGTAATCCTAGCTTGAGATTGTTTGGATTCGGACCCACTAGTGGTGATGGCTTTGGTATCGGATATATTATTAAAGGGGATAGCATCTCCATCTCGGTCAGCAGCAAACACCGACAAACAAAGCGATTCGTAGACACCCTTCAGAGCTACCTCTTGGAAGTGCGACACATGCTTCGGCAGACCCAGCGCCGCGCTGCTGCTTCTCCCGCCAGAACTCGGGCAAGAGAGAATGAAGAGCCCACTATTGACCCAACCCACCCACCGTTGATGACTACGAGGACGAAGAGCCGTTCAGGAAGGGCCGTTGAAACAGCCAGGCAACCGATTCGTGCTAAAGACGGTGATGAAAGTACTTCGACGACTAGTAGAGAGGAAAGTGATGGGGAGGGAGGAATGCTTGGCGGCTATGGATACTTTGATTCTGGCAGTGTTAAGCACTTGCTTAATAACGAAGTCCATCGAAAGCCAGCACAGAAGGCGGCATCAAGAAGGGCGGTTGGAAGAAAGCTGAGGTTGGCCGAGTACTAAAGGATTGTCTCTTCTGGGTAGCCAGCAAGGAGGAATGTATTCTAGCGATTGCTGTATGGCTATTGGGTTTGTAATATCCGGAGTAGGGGGGGTGTGGGACTTGTTTTATTGATTCGTTTTGTTTGCTATGAGCGAATTTGTCCCCTGATCATTTGTTCGTGTCAGCATACATATTAGAAACGAATGATGCCTGTTTAGGCTTCATTTTGGCCACGATAGTATAGCATTAGTTGAAATATGTATTGTATCGCACTGAAGCAGAGTAGTTTTAGGCTTCCTGTCAAATGTGTAGAAAGCCTCTTAAACCATCCCTCGGCTACCAACATTTGGGCTTACTACGGTGTCAGTCAAAAGCTTTACGTCTGGCTATGGGTATTCAAGTCTCTTCCGTTCTAAACTTTATTCGAGCCCAGCTGGTATGACGTGCAGGTCTTAAAAGGGTTCTACAAAACTACAGCTATAGATTCACTTTTTGGTTGCTTTGATAGGGTAATCCGCAATCGTACTGCAAATTTGTTTTTCGTAGACTGCCGCAATCTGGTCACAACCTATCAATCGGCACCCTTTACCAGCGAACTCCCGACAATGGACGGCCAAACCCTGACGCAAAACATAGTCCCTTCGAGCCCGTTTTCCTTTTTTCCCCCCACCACTTCCCCTTGCTGCAAATGGAGGATATCAGGGCTCTAAGAAAACCCAACCCCAGCCAGAGTTTACACAATTGCCCACGATTCGCTGCCCTCGAATCGGGCTCGATTGAGTCTCGTCTCCTTCCCTCTCTTATTTATTCCTCTCTTCCTCCCTCCCTCCCTCCCCTTCCTTCTTCCATTACTACAACTACCACTCACTTTCCCTTCCCTCAGCAACGAAACACTCCTTCTTGGACAAACACAACAAAATTCTGGTTTCACACAGAAGATATTTGCTTCACTAGCCAAAAATGACTTGTCATGGTAAAAACTCATGTTCTAACTGCGACTGTGATGGCTCGTGCAAGGAAGGATATGCCGCTTGCCACTCAGGTTCCCATTAATACTCGCAATGACAACGGTCTTTTGGTCCATTTTACTTCTTCTGGTGCTGCTTGTGAGGGCAACCTAGTCGACGGTTCTCCTGCACATGGCCTTGTGGTTGGCCGTGCCAATCCTGAATTTACCGATGAGCCAAAACTTGAGGTAGGCCCTCAGCTAGACTCACTCCGAATATCATCGCAATTTCTCTCTCGTCAGCAAAATTTGTGTTGTCACTGGGTAAGTATACCGTCTCTCAGGCGATTCCTCTATCAATCTATTCATGTATCCATGTATTATATCCATGTATCTATACATCCATCCGCAGTCCCCATATATATCTAAGCTAAAGCTAATAGCATTTCATCAGTGGGGCTCGCGGACTGGGTTACAATATGGCTGAGGGGTTCCTGCAAGCTGGCGCTCAAGGTGCAGCCATTATTGACATCCCTGAATATGAGGGAAAGGCCGCTGCGAAAGCCCTGGCTGAGCGTTATGATGCTCTGGTATTGTTTTACAAGGTTAACATCACCAAGACGAGTCTGTTGAGAAGGTGTTTAGCAAGATGTGTAAGGACTTGGGCAGTATTGATGTGTTGCTATGCTCTGCCAGAATTGCGGAGTAAGTATTATTCTGTCTTATCCCCCCCAAGGACTTATTAATAACGGCCGTGATGGGTGTTTGATAGTTCCAATATGCCAGCTGAGACTTACTCCATGACCCATTTCCGCCGTCTTATGGACATCAATGTCAACGGCCTTATGAAGTGTTCCCAGGAAGCGGGAAAGCAAATGATGAAGCAGCCCACTGGAGGATCTATTATCTTGATGGCCTCCATGTCCTCTCACACTGTCAATTACCCCCAGAAGCAATGTTTTTACAATGCCTCAAAGGCCGCTGTTAGACACCTCGGTGCCTCTCTTGCCCTCGAATAGTCCAAGTATGGAATTCAAGTTAGTGAGTATCTACATATCTACTAAAACTACACTCTTCACCCTCTACAAACTAACCACCCAATAAAAACCACAGACTCGATTTCACCCGGGCACATGGATACCGAGCTCAACCCCCCAGCCCTAGAGGCCCAAAAAGCAATTTGGTGCGATCGCACCCCTCTGAAGCGCCTTGGTAATGAAGATGAGCTTAACAACCTAGCGTTGTTCCTCGCCTCTTTGGCAAGCTCTTTCATGACTGATGCCAATGTCATTATCGATGTGAGTTCTTGCCTTGAATTCCCATGCTCTCTGGTTGGATGACTTCTAATGAATTCAATACAGGGTGGGTATTGCCTCCCTTAACCATCTTGCACAAATCCATCACCGTGCTGCTTGCTAGTTCTTTTCTTTTTACTTTGAATTTTCTTTCTTTTTCAAATTTCTGCTATTACATTTACTATCTCTCTTGATATCTCTGTAGCTTCTGAGGTTTCGAAAGTAGGGAACCTAGTTAGGGCACACAGATGGGAAGAAACGGGATAAATGGAGAAGGGGGGACAGACTACGAGTTTTGAGTTTTCATTTGGGAGATAAATAAAAACAGTTTCTATATTTCTATTTCTTACAGTTCTGTGTCCTTGTGAAGTGAAGTGGAAGCATTCCAGTTTATGCAGTGATTGGGAGTCACTCGGGGGGCTTAACAGTGATCCTTGCTGCGTTATTTTCCTGTATGGTGGAATTCACTTTGCGGTCGCTATGGTTGGTGAGGTGGAGCTTGGGGAAATAGAATCGATAACAACTCCTTAAGGAGTTGATGTGAAGCACATTCTAGCTCCACCGGGTTAGAGAAGGACTCTTCTGCTCTTGTATGTATGTTTTTGTCTGTTCTTTCCTCCCTCCGTTAGAGATCAGGTTAACCATAGATCGTAAACTATATAAAAACTATTTTCCCCATGAAGTTTTATATAGCTCGCTCATTGCACCCACTCCCAGTCCACCCTAACATCCTGAGCAACTGTCAGACCGCGTGGGAGCAAATCTGGAAACAAAAGAGGTGTAATATAGGAAATGGGGGTACTTCACCGGGAACTTGTGATACACTAGCGGGAAGTTTCTCCTTGCTGAATTCGCTAAGATGAACCCTATGGCTACTCTTTGCTAATAAAATCACTCCTCCAGATGGTGTTGCCTCTGACATTCCTAAGCCAACACTAAACACAAAGTCCATCGTAACCACCACATTCAAAGATGACACTAGTAAAGGCATTGTGGTAGCGTCCACAGAGGATCATGGTGAACTTTTGGCGATCCTAATTGAACATTATGTGAGTGGTATGTCGGCTGTATCTCCTTTGAATTCCCTGAGGACACTACTCAAAAATTGTGTTTACGCAGTCAGCTACCTGGGTTGCTGTAGTCTACAGCGTTTGAGCAATATCACTATCCACACAATGACTATTGGGAGTGCGGTACAAGTAGCTTGGGGGAGGGGCAAGATGTAATGGTTGCTACACAATCCTGTGCTTACGATGTAGAGTATGCCGCCGTAGTATGTGGTGGGGCACGCTCGCCGCAATGCCTGTTTCTGGGCACTTTCGTGCGCAGTGGGTTGTGAGGAATGCCGGTAACTGGGGCAAGGCTTCTTGGGAGGTGAAAAGGCATTTTGGAATTGTAGATGGAGAACCAAGTTGCTTCCACTGACGCTCCACATGTGCGACCTACAAGTAGAGTATCCTATTGTAATCCTGAGCTCCCGTCTGCTAATTAGAAGTAACTGGTCACATTATGGGTAGATATGCCATAGTAGAGGAAGCTATGCCGCAATGGGCCCACTGCCTGAACGGGGTAATACTGTTGTTGTCGCTGATGGTTGGCTAAGCTTAATTTGGACCAGTTATTATAATAATAAGTAGAAGTGGTAAGGCGAACCTTTCAGTTCTCAATTTCTAGCGCATCATATGAGGTCAGTTATAGCACCGAAGATTTTACTAGAAACCAAGATTGAGGGAGTGGATGCGGTAAGAGATAAAAACATCAAGGCTTCCTAAAATTTTTATCACCGTATAAGGTATGATATAAGGTATAATGCGAGCGCTCTGTCCCGAGCCGACAGACATCCTAAACCTCGAGTTACCCCACCCCCACCACCACCCTGTTGCCGCAAACGATCACTCCAAACAGCCATTTGGGCCATTGATCAACCAACACACTCACTCATACAAGCCTATTTACACTCTCCCCACCCCGCTCAAAACTCATGCACAGTAGCACCTCAACTACGAGTGAAGCCTTCATACGTGTACAGTACATACATACACACATACACGCGAAAATTTCTGATGATATTGCGCCTAGTGCTGGCTCACGCTAATCGTGTGCAGCAACTACACCACTTCAAACTGGTATTGGTAGACCCATCCAGCGATTGATTTTATTTTTTTATCACAGCTGCCATGGCTGTCCGCTCCAGTTTATTATCCATGCGTCGCACCACACGCGCACCTGCTCGTATTTCCACCAAACACTCCAGGGAGACGCCCACAATTGCTATCTAGGATTCTTCGCTTCTTGTATTCCTATCCCGAAGAGGTCGACATTCAGACACTATGAATGGCGTACGAAGCAGAGCAGAGGACAGAGGTGCTAGGACTGCGACAGACAACGACACACATGTACAATGGCTCGTTGCGGAGCGGCGCGAAATGTTAGTGTCTAGATTTGTGGATATGGAGAACGTCGAGGTTCTAGCAATGTGGAGTGGATCTAGTAAGTCACCTACTGCTTCATCCCCCCTCTCTCTACTAACAATCACTCAGTGGCCCAAGCCTTCGGCGAGTCAGACAAAACCCGCCGACAAGTAATAGACGTCTGCTTCCGTCCATTAGGCATCACTTTACCGACTGTGGTCGTAATGTCCGGCTGGTCAGACACAGGCAAGGACATGTTCAAGGATATGCGCGACTACATGAGTCGTGGAAATGGCAAGACCAAGAAGGTGCTTATACTCAAGTGGGAGATGAATGCTGCGTCGGCGGCGGTGAGTTGTGACTTGAAGGTTTACGAGTATGCGGGGAATCGGCCAGATGGGAAAAAGTATATCCTGAGGCAGACGGAGGTATGATCCCTCTAATTTTCCATCTCCGTCTTATAAGCTAGACCATTGATAGCTGACGGTGTGTACGTATGTGTAGGAGATCCTTCCGGGGTCTTCCAGCATGGGGGGGGTGAAGATAACGTTGGGAGAAATATGTTCTACTAGATTACCTCCCGGGGAAGATGCGAAAAAGGAATATTCCATGTCACTTCCACGGTTACGGAATACAGCGCTGGGGTTTATTCGCGAGGATAGGTTTCGGCCAGAGGGAAGCGAAGACGTGGGCGAAGACTCAGACGAAGTAGACACGGAAGAAGAAGAGGTAGCCCCCCCAAACAATTGGATGGGAGCTGGAGCCGGCGGGCCTACTGTTGTAGGGGCCAATGTTGTCAACGGGAGCAGTAATCAGAGCTATATCTCCGGTGACCATTCTGGCAATAATCACAGTAATAATCGAGATTCCTTCAACGAGAATTACAATGCGGAAAAACTGTCGGTTTTTGTATGGCTCCCCAGTTCTCCACCCCCCCCTCGTCGGACTTGGATGGCTGACCAACCATAATTAACAATGGTAGAAATTAAGCCTGCCACCAGAAGACATCCTCACCCACTCCCTAAAAATCTCAGCAAAGAAGAATCTGGGCGCATTCTTCAAGAACCCGGGACGCTTCTTGAAGCAACTCGCTCGCCGAATCGCCGAAACCGGACCACAGGTCTGCGACAACATGCAGCTGACTTACGACTACATCCCTGATCTGAACAAAGTCGCGCTATACGACACTGTTATTCTATGCGGTACACTCTTCACACCTGCTCCCCAGCCGAAACCACAGCGGCTAACAATCAGCATAGATGATTCGGGCTCGATGAAGCTTGACGCCCGCTACGATGTGATGCGCAATACTATTTTGACAATTTCAGACGTGTGCACCGCCTTCCGGGACCAGGGCATCTCCATCAAGTTCCTAAATTTCAAAGGGGACAAAGACTTCAACGGCATCCGGGACAGAAGGGACCTGGACAAGATCATCAAGAGCGTTTACCCCAAGGGCGGGACAAGACTGGGAACCGTACTCCGGAATAAGATTGTAGAGCCGTTAATTATTCAGAAGGCGAAGGAAAAAACATTGGAGAGACCCGTGCTTGTTACTGTCATCACCGATGGACAGGTTTGTTCTCTAATATCCCTTTGGTTTAAAGGAGGGGTGGTAGTTGATAAAACGAGCGACATAGCCAGCAGGTGAAGACCGAGGCGAGCTGAAGCGGACAATACTCAATTGCAAGAAGCAACTCGCCGAGTTAACAGGGCCAAATGATGAGTTGTATGGAGGGTCAGGTTTGTTTTTCTCTCAAACACCCCACCCCTAATCTTAGACTAACTAACCCGTAATATTTTCTATAGCTGTGGTCTTCCAGATAAGTCTTGTAGGGAATAGCGACGCTGCGAAAAACTACGTTAAGGAACTGGAAGATGATCCCGAAGTCGGGCACTTTGTTTACTGCACACAGGGTATGGTGTTCATTCTTTGGGCGCTAAATCATTTTCGCTTCTAACAATGCCATTGGTTTACAGAACGCCTGGACGTCGTTAAAGGTAAGATGAAGGACCATCAGTATGCCGGTTGGGTGAGTGATTTCTAGTGATTTCCCTGCGAGCCTTTTTCATCTCTCTTTTCCAAGCACGTGTTGCTGACGATGAGTACAGTTAATTCAGCTGCTGGCGGCGGGGATAGATCATGAGTAACTTAATGCTCGGTGTGGGTTGTAGTTTATGGTTCTCTTACGCTGGGCTAGTGGTGGTAGTAGCATTTTAGGCCTAGGCGATTCCATTCCGCCCCAAGCGCTTGGTAAATTTCATGACAATAATATCATACTTTCAGACAAAGAAGAATTGAAAAAGGGATGGTCTGCTTTGCTCAAGATTGTGGAGCATAGCGGGGTACAGTACCGTAAACTTTGAACCCCCCCAACACCGATACGCACACACTTGGTCAAAATGCTGCCATACCCCATTGATTAGCCCTCTCCCTAGATGTAATACAGCGAGTCCACCGCTCATTCCCAGCCAGATCCGAACACTTTTCCATACGATACACTCAAGCACGGAGGAGATCCGAGTCCCCATCGTTTTCACCCCCCTCCAACAGAAGCTCGGAAAATACGCCCCTGGCCACTATCCCCACGCACCGTCCAACCGAAATCCCTCCCCGAGAGCAGGCAGGCAGTCGTCAAGTTGGGCCTAAGTAACAGTTTCGATCAATGCCAAGTTTCCATTCTAGAAATCGCGGAGGTTGTTCTACGCCCCGCCATCCGCTACCTGCCAAACTGCAAGTCTGCATATTCGACGGGATATTTTGCATACGTACTCGAGATATAATTTATAATACGACTTGCATTGTGGTATCCGGGTTTCGGGATTTATATATATATATATAATTATGTAGTCTACTTGTGGTAAAATTCAGCGAGAGAAGAGAAGAAAAAACAGCCTTTAGGATGGAGAACGTGGCATGACCACCCGAATGCTGTATGATATCATAGCCAGGCTAGGCTGCGGGTGTGAGGGGCCCGGTATTGCCGGGGAGCGGAAGAGTTCAGGGTCAAGAATTAATGTATGGATTTTGACATCACGGGACGTACCAAACGCCAATGGGGTCTTTGCGGGGGTTTGGTAGTGGTGAATTCCAACTGCAGTTATCGTACCATGCTGTACTTGTATCATGCAAGTGAATTGTTTCGAAAACCGTGTGTATATTATCATGCCAGTACTATATCCTAAATGCCATGCCTTGAAAACCACCAATCCCTGAAATAGCACCAAACAGACCGCAAGAAAAAGCACCGTACGTCTTGTAGGCTGATAGCGAAAAAATAAAGAGAAGGAAAAAACAGGAGCAGGAGACGGAGGGGGGGGGGGGGGGGACAGAAAGAAAACAGGAAGAAAAGCCATAAAGACCCAGAATAAGAGGAAGAGCCGACCGGCGGGATAGGGAGCTTTCCTAGACGACTAAGTGCATACGCCAAAATCAGACTACCACCCACAATGGTCTCTATTCCCCCGAAATGATTCCCGTCTCCCACCATAAAATGATTCCCTCCTCCCACCCACAGGCACCCGCCTCTCGTAAACTGACTCTTGCCTGGCATACACAGACTCCCTCCTGCTACTGCTAGAAGACCGACTTCGGTCAACGTAAGAGCTACGCCTTTCAGAAAAGGTTTCGGATCCCGTACTTCTCCTCCTCTCGTGTCTCAGGGCCTCTTGGTCGTACTCCTTCAGACACCTGGATACGTCCCAGAAGTCTATCGCTTCATCCTCAATACCATTAGGATGCGAGCACCATTGGTTATACCCGAAATACTCGTGAGACATGCGTCCTGTGCTCCACCTTACTGACTCTGGCTCAGGAGATGTGAGAGGATGCGTGTTGTGAGAGACGAACGGTGGTCTCATGAATGACGCGCGGCGGGCATATCTCTGGTCTGAATTCCACATCCCCAGCCTAGCTTGCAGCTCTATTTCGGCGGAATGGTAAAAGTCTGAGAACAGCGCTCTTCCTGGTGTAACGAGGATATTGTGTCCGTCGATGACCTGGTAAATAGCTGGGAATAGACATAGAACTGGGCGAGTGATGCCCTCCACCTGCAATCCAAATGACTCCTTTACTAGAGAGTCTTCGGAGTCCATTTTGAAATTCGCCGTTCCGTTTTCAATATCAACCTCCGGGATTGTTTGAGCCTTGGACTTAAATGTGGGCTCCCAAGCCTCTTGAGCAGACTTTACGAGATTCTGGAGAGATTCTGTAAGAGTAGCTGCTGGTGAGGCAGATATGGCCCCAATGCTGACAAGGATTTCATTGACTGTCCTCTGTCGCAGTTTTGCGGCTGCCATCTCGTATTGTGGAAGGGCTTCTAGGGCTTCAACAGTGAGGGATTGCCAGAGGGCTTGCTTCAATGGATCCAATCTCATCAATTCTCCTGCTATGACTTCCATATTGAAACAGAAGCTAGGGACAGTGGGCGAGAAGATGCTATTGACAAGATGACGGCATATTATGTTCTGGACGGCTGCTATGCGTAGCCTTTTCCCTAGCGAAGATGTGCATAGAAACTCCGGTGGGAATGACGATCGACCGAGGGAGGCAGAAGACTCAAACTATAAACATTTAGTAAGCTATATTTGCTGAGGCCCTAAGGTAACTCACCACTCTCAAACTCGGGGGAAGCTGGCCAAAATGTTCTTGGGCAAACCTCTTGATAAGAAGTTCGAGCCGTGAGAATCGTTCGGGACTGATTGGGGTGTAAGGTGTTTCTGTTAGCGCCAAGAATATCCCAATTTCTACGAGGGTGATAATACCTTATGCGATCCGACTCGTCCATAAAATTATGAGCAAATCCCTCCGCCTCTTCCTGTATTACACTTTGATACCTTCCGCTTTGCATCCCTCGCGCGGAGGCACTAGGCACGCCAGGCGGTGGAGCAAGCCTACCACTCGCTGGACGAAAATCTGTAGGGGGGCTTCCACCGTGTATACACCTCGTACTCCCAAGAGCATTAAGGTCCGGGCTTCTACTGGTGGTGGGGGTGGAGCCAAGACTTCTTATGGAATTTGATACATGAGCGCAAGCGGCTTGCCCCAACAGGCGTGGTGATTCCGCTCCAACACGAGGAGTACGGGTAACCGCGGGAGACCTAACGCTGCTGCATTCGCCAAGTGGCCCAATAGCCGGAGTCGGAGCTCCCCCCCGTGCTGAATTAGGCGCAGCGAAGGGTATTCTTTGAGCATCAGACCCTATTCGCCAAATTGCCGCTCGTCAGTATGCCATCAGTAGCTGGGCGAATGGTAATAGAGTTGGCGTTGACTTACATGGAAAGAGGTTTGTGAAGAATGGGGATTTTATAGGGGACGCTGTTACAGCTCGATTGACCGCCCTAGTCCTAGGACGGGGAGAAATTACCAAAGATTCCTTGTCTTCGGTTTCGTCGGATGTCCGCCTGCGATAACTGGCCATTGCAATTTGGGCCACCTCATCTCTAGGGTCTGTAGACGGAGGTTCCTCATAGTAGTCCGATGCAGGGCTGGTTCTGGTTGGTTGATTTGCTCCTGCTTTGGTGACCCTTTCGTCTGATGCTGAATGTCCGTTAGTGTGAACCTGAGCAAAAAATGAATACACCTTATCCCCGAGTTGAACACCAATACCAAGGGGATCTCCTGCGTATGGGCCCTCGCCAGCAACATAATTTCCCCCAGCAATAACAGATGGTAAGAATGACTGGCCTTCAAACTGTCAGCATTTACACTTTCGGGGATCTCCAGCTAACAATGGCGGGTGTGCCCTACCTGGTGAGCTTTCCTCAAGACTACCCGAACTCTCCGATCTCCCTTTCTTTTCCCCACCTACTATATCATCCCAGGAAACCTTCCTCTCATTCTGACTCCCAGGCCGCCGGGAGCCGGGAGATTTGATCACAGGGGCTGCACCCTGTGGAGTAACGACAGTATCCCCAGCTTTGTATACTTCCGTATTACTAGCTTGCGAGGGCGTTGCGGGGGGGGTTGGAGGCGCTGGTTTCCCCAAAAACGACGAGACATAGGAAATCGCACCTGAGATAGACAACCTTCTCTTGGACTGAATATCAATCTACCAAAGTCAGCATTTATCACCTGACCAGGTGTTGAGAGTGCACGATTTACCTTTGATCGCGGGCTACCCTCCTGTTCAAGAGATTCGGGATTCCCAGCCGGGGCATACTCATTAGGCCCCTGCCCCGAGCGACCCAGCACCGTAGCCTGCCTACATTTTGAGCATTCAGGTACATGCCAATCAGGCTGTGGAGTCGGCGGGAGGACTGCGGCTGTAAAATATTCTGCGGATTCCACCTCTATCTTGTGTGAATCTGCTTCGTCAGCCTCTTGAGTGCCCCTTTGTGGATCCGCATCTAATTTCGTAGCTACATGCGGCTGGGGGCGAGTAGATTCTTCTTTCTTGCACACAATCCCGCTCGGGTCAAAGTTTCCATCGATCTTGGGGGAAGTTGACTGGCCAGGAGTGGTGATTTTGGGGCTCTTGAGAGGGTCTACTTGATGGCTATGAGGCGTATCCAGTGGTTCCGATAGCGTAGTCTTGTCTCGAGCACCCAGAGATTCGGTGATTTCAGTCGAACCAAGATTGTTTTCAGAGGCGTCAGAGCATGTATCGGGGGATTCCCCGGAATCCCCCTTCCTAAAAGATGTAGCGATACTAGCAGTGGAGGGGGTCCTCGGAACGTTTTCAAGTCCTTCTGCAGTTATAGATAACCCAGTACTATCATTAGAAGAAATGCCTTGACCATCACCCGTAGCGAGTCCCAGTAGACCGAACAAGGGGGCACCCCCAGTTGGAAGCTCGACGGCCGGGAGATTATCAGAGTCCGTAGCGGGGCTCGAGGGTAGCTTCGTTGATACCGTATCCTCTAGCGGGGGAGCCCCACTAATGCTGGCAGCATCTGTGGCTCCATCAACTAGGACTGGCGCCCCGCTCCGGGCAACATTCTCAACTACTGGGGCAATCGAATCCTGCAAGGGGACTGCCGCAGGGACTATTTCTTTTGGGGGGTCAGGCCCATCCTGGAAGGTATCAGTTTTGTTAATTTGTTGAGCAGAATCGGCAGCCTGGACCACCTTCGAGACATCTAATGGTTGGAATGACTCTAGTGCTGTGCTCGCCTCTTCGGATGGCTTAGAACCACCCTCCGGATCGCTGGCACCAGCTGTATTCTCAGAATTTCCAAGGGCCTCAGGGGCCCCTATACCGACTGACCGAGCCTGGGGCGCATTCACCCCCTCTTGAGATTCAGGGTCAGTAACAGTATTAGGACTAATGATATCTAGCTCCTCAATACTGCCAGACCCATCGACAGGCTCCAAGGAATTTGAGTCTGTTGGTTGAATTGGTTGGGGCCCTTCGTCTAGTAGAGATCCAGAATCGACCCCCAGGCTATTTACCTGATCGTTTTCTTGGCTTGGCTCAGCATCCGAAGCGGCCTCCAAAGGATCGGAATCCTGTGCGGGGTTCGGGGGCGATTCAAAGGAACCGATATTCTTCTCAGGGGGCTCAGAACAGTTCTTAGGACCATCGATAGGATCAACATCCCTAGCGGCACCATCATCTTTCAAAGCTCCCAAGATATCTATATCCAACGAGGTGCTAGCCTTCTCGAGATATTCTGAATCAGCCTCAGGATTAATAATGGGGTCGGTTCCTCCCAAGGTATTAGTATCCTTGCCAACCTTCGCATCTGAGATGTCTGATATGTCTGAAGTGTATGAGCTATCCGATACATCTGAGTCTCGTGAGGATTCAAGTAGTGGACTCAATTTCTCTAGGATCCTGGGAGCAGTCCCGAAATCATGACCAGAACCACCTCCCCCACCAGCCCCAGTACCTTCGGGAGCCCTAGGGATGTGTGGATCGTCTAGTGGCCTTGGCGATGCGCTTGCTCGTCCCAGAGGTTCAGGAGCCATATCAGCCCCGCCCTCCCCATCCAGAAGCCTAGGACTACCGACGGAGCCAACGCCAGTGGACTTGGAGCCATGAGGAGAAAGTTCAGTCTTTCCAGGAGAATCAGCGATACTCTCAAACTCCCTTTTGTTTGGAATATCCTTCGTTGCATCCGGTTCCTGATGCGCGTCCTCGGAGATTCTCTCTGCATTTGGCTCATCGGGCGAGGTAACACAGACGTCAATCACAGGCTGCTCGAGATTTGGAATATCCTCCGCTGCATCCAATCCCTGATGTGCCTTCCTCTCGGCATTTGGTTCATCGGCCAAGGCAACACAGACGTCAACCGCACGTGGCCCCAGAGCAACACGTGCGCCGCTGGGCAAAGAGCCGTCGCTTGCATTTTCAGAGCTTTCCATCTGAGGGATCAGAATAGAGGAACCGGGGTCTCCCAAGCCGCTAGGTTCTAGGTCAATCTTTTCAACACCTTCCGCGTCTGCTGCTGTTGCGCTATCACCACTCGTTGGGCAAGTGTTCTCAGTGGATCCTAGCTCATCGGGGCCGCACGGGGACAAGATATCATTACTCCGCTTGACTGATCCGAAGGTTGGGTGAGCTTCTGCTGGCACTCCCCCTTCTGGCTTTTTCGTGGCCGGGCCGACAATAACCGGCGTTTTGTCGCTACTAGTAGCTAGACTCGATTCCGGATCAATATCTGCTCTCTTATCCATATGATCCAGGACATTGACCACAAAAGGGTTTAGGTCATCTTCTGGTAATTCTGAAGGGGTGCCCTTCCCCAAAGCTCGCTCAGGGGTTTCACCCTCAGTAGTAGTATTCCCACTAATATCCCCGGGATTGTCGATTTGATCAACCAGATCCCTTGGATCTTTGCCCACATGTTAGCTTGTGCAACACTCACAACTCACATTAAAGAGCACTAAAACTTTACTCACTTGGTAAGTCCTCCTCAAGACGCCCAGGGCGTATAGGCGGCTCTGTACCCGTTAGAGAAGAGGTGGACAGCCCCTTACCGTCTGATGGAGGGCTCAGAACTCCTGGTTGGCTCGCCTGGCATCCTGCTGAGCCTAGGGATTCCAGTCTTGGTAGGCTTAGGACCTCTCTTATAGGCTCAGGTAACTCAAGCGGTGAATCAGAGAACGGTGAACAGCATCCAGGACTCTTGGTATCGATGGGTCTGTGTGGGTCATCTGGCGTAGGATTGGTGGCAATACGGGGAGCGGCACCTTGATCGGGGTCGGAAGAGAGCAAGGGGTTGGCACCATTAGGTTTCTCCTCACCTTCCGGGGGAATACGGGTAGGGGTGTTCCTCGGAGATGTCAGAAGTTGAGAAGCATCCAGATGCTTCCTATCGAGGGGTAGAGCGCCTCGGCCGCTACCGTTTCTAAGTGAGACATCTCCATCATTTTTCGGGTTGTCTATTCTCGGGGCCGTTAAAGTTGTTGGTGTCGGAAGTCCTGCTGCCTCGCCTGGCTCTGCCAGGCCTGCTCCAGTACTTACGGGATCTAGACCGCTGCTGTTGGCAGCTGGCGTACTGGGTGCCTGTTCTGGACCCGCAACCTCCTGTTCAAAATCCCCTGTACCGACCGTTGCATGGGGTACCGGTGGCTGTAGTTGTGGCTGGTTTACCTGGACTACGGGGTGTGACGGGGATGGGAACGGAGATGGTTCTCGGAGGATTGAGTTATTGGCCCCGGTCAATATCGCTTCTCCTGCAGCTTCCCGACCGGATGCCACCGTCCTCAATCCATAGCCGTCCTCCTCAATCGCTTTCTTAGCGATTGTGCGCAATCGACCCAGTGAGAAAATATAACTGGAGTTGGGATCGGTGTCAGGAAATTTTCTCCCAAAGATCTCGCTAAACAGCACAGTGACTATCTGCAACTCGTCTCGATCCTCACTTTCTGGGAGCACAACCTTATTTTACCAATTAGCTAAGTTCTAGCGCTAACAAGCACACCAGCCATTAAAAGACGCTACCGACCTCATGCTGTGAAAAGCGCTCTCTCCTAGTAGATCCGTCCCACTCATAAACCTCCAAATCACATCCAACCTCGTGTGAAGGGGTCTTTGACCACCTTAGCAAGAAGACCTTTCTGATACTGCCACTCCCCGCTCTTATCCAGAACCGGGTATCCGAAAGCATTTTCTCATAGGACTCCGCCCAGCCGGAGACAATTGCTAACGACGGAAGAGGGTTCCCCATTGGCCTGAGACAGACATCTAGCTCGCTCCGTGGAACTGGGCCACTTCTTACTGCCTCAGATACTACACAAGGGTTCTCCATTAGTTCCAGAGGTTCAAGAGGTGCAAGAAAACGGCAGCCGACAAGGATTACCTTTACCGACCCAGAACACAAGACGCTGGTTCTGTTTCTTAGTTATAAAGCCCAATCGCATCATATTAAATTTCTCTTCTATTAACCACTGGTAATGACAGTTAGTATGGGTCCGTGCTAATAGTTGCTCTATAGGTTTCCGGGGGAGTTGTTCATCCTGCATATTAACTATAAGTCAGGCTACCGAGATTGTGTTTTGTATTTGTCGAGTATCTAGAGGACGCCAGGAAGCTAAGGGCCTTTGAAGAGGCTGCAATATGGGGGATGATTCGCTTTTAAGGTTGACGAGGATATCCTATTTCGCCAACATCCAACCGACATCTCTCTCGAGAAAAAGACAATTGCTGCGCACGCTGATAGCCTGCAGAGCGCTGCCTCATAATTGGAGGCTAGTTGAACCCCACCCACATCTCCGAATTAGTATTAATTCACACAAGACTATGATCTCATAGGGCAGAAAACTGCCGATCATCCCACTTGATACACACATCTTCAGGACCACTGAGGAGCCGTGATTATATCGCTTCGCCAGGCCACCAGCCATTCTTTGTGTAGTGTACTGATACCACTTTCTATCTGTTTCATGTTTCTTAACATCCTCTAGCATGGCCCGTAGCGAGATGCTACCCCCTCAGTTTCTTGTACTCGAGTACGTGGCAAAGGCCCGCAGATACTGTAGACTGAGTGAGAATCCATGACACCCTTTCTCTCAATTGATGGCCCTATCACTCGTATCATACCTCGTTCTCCCGCTCGATCCCTAACCCCTGCCCTAGAGCGGGAATGACCTCACTAAAAAACCCTCCAGAGGATATATAGCTCGCCGGTACATACTTGCACACTCCCGTGGCCTTCGTACATCTTACAATCACTCCATGCGCGGGGGACGAGCACAGGGGACTCTTGCTCATGGATAACCATAAGCATGGGAGATGTCATATGCCAGTGCTTGGGTACTTGGTCCCAGTCTCGAATTTAGGGGTTATTAGGGTAGCCGTGATAATGGGGACGTGAGCTTGCTCAAACTTTGATCCTCTGGATAAGCTGTAGCAATACAAGTACAATCTACACTTAGTCTCAAGAAGTGCCTACTAACGCATACCGGCAGGAACACAGCGCCAACCATGGATAAAGTTTCTCTTCTTCTTCTTCTTCCTCTCCTTCTTCTCATGCCCGATCATGCTCGATACAAACCTCCTGATAAATTCCGGTGCATGTGTCCTTTGCCGCAACCGGCGAACTAGTCTGCAGGAGGCGATGACAACCATGATGAGGCTGAGGCGGCTGCGGTCTGCGGCTTAATTTCCTTTCACACTCTATTTTCACCGCAGAGAAAGAGAAAAAATTCACCCCCTTCGCACAATCCAAGAATATAACTTAGCTTCTCTAATTGACCGGGCGCGCGGAAGTGACAATCAGGGGAAAAAGTGCAGAACCTCACTTAGCAGGGACGATAAGGACAATCGGCCTCTAGCTGCTCTTATCGCTTTGAGTTGATATCATTTACCCTCCCCCAAATTCCGTACCCTAGTAAGTCAAAATATCCAGAGAAGCCATGACCAAAATTTGTTCGATCCACCCAATAGTCCGACCCTTTTCCAGGAATTTACGAATTTCATGTACCGTTGCATAAGCCAATATACCTGGCCAGTCCCCATTTCAAAAGACCGGATGAACCATCGTATGATGCGCTGTCCCATCCCAATTCATGCCGAAACGGAGTTCCCAGTGGACGCCTCCCGCTTTCTCCTTACGTATCAGTTTCATTGATTCTACCTATAAATGAGGGGGGAACCCCACCACCCCTTTCCCCTAGGAGAATGGACATCTTGAGCTCATCGAGCTTATTTGTTATCTTTGCCGGTATCCAATATGCCCGAAGGTCCGTCCTCTGGGGAGAATATGGGGAATTCAACCAATGTCTTTGGATATCAGGATACCTGCTCTGGTTCGTGAATTCGACTGTGGGAGAGAGCAATCGTGGTGGACGAGTGATTCTATGTGACACAGGCCGGCGATGTGCCCTTCATGCAAAGTTTCTGCCCTCAATCGAAACAAACTTCCCAAGCCCAACTTATCGCAAAACCTTAACTCCGATTATGATATCGCATATGACTGAAAATATATCGCTTTCCCTTCGAACCTCTCTTGAACCCGTGAGCGGCTTCCCATACTCCTTCTGTCCGATCCAGTTAGGATTGCTCAGGGAACTCTGTTTTAGATAAAGCTGAAAATATTATACGAACACTGCATAGTACGGTACAACAACTTGGAGCGAACTGCCTAGAACGGGGGCCCAGCGTGGCTATCTCTTTTAGGTAGGTTGGAGTTTCCTACTAAGTGAGAAGACACCGGCAATGCTCAGTAAAAAAATGTAGCAACAAGTTAACAATCTTCCCCCAGCCAGTTTCCCCATTACACCAGACGTAAGAGCTACCAGCTGTTAAATTAGGCTTGTCCTCGCGCTGATACAGATTGGTGGGAAAGACGGAGGTCTACCGGTATTCAATCTGCTGGCGAGTGGAGTGCGAACCGTGCCAAGGGTTGGGAACAGGGGATCCAAAGTCTCTGGAAATGCAGTCCATCCAATTGACCATGGTGCGCATGTTTTCCTGTGCACTGTACAGAGACTGTACTCTTGCAGTACAGTACGCGAGTGCAGGTATAGAGCCCAATTTTTGCTCGAATAGGCCTTCCCCAAGAGAGTGCGATGTTCTGGCACGGCATAGTAAGGTATAGTACTACCGTAGCAACTGTAAGGGAGGCCTAAACCACTATTTGTGTTTGATTACGGTGGAGCATGCTCGAGCACAAGTACCAGTACAGCTTGGGAGGGGGGTTAAGGGAGACAAGGCTGAAGGCTCCTCCTCTCGACACTTAGCTGAACCCCAATACCAGTGACCCAACCACAGCCAGAGCAAGGATAGCTCAAACGTAACGCTTTACCAACAATTCCATCCAAAGTGCTCAAGCACCATGCCGATCAACCCCAGGTGGCGATTTGTCCCAGATTAAGTAAAGTACAAGGTTAATGCCACTCTTCATGCGTGTTGAGAATATCCAATACGCGTACCTACCGCGTGACCATCACACGAGGGGTTAAACAGCAAGGCTGATTCCTGAAACCGCACCGATGTTGGAATATCGTGAGATTTGCTAAAGAAGTCTGATAATCGCACAAACAAGTAGAAACCATGGTTGCTATATCCAAGAACCAATCCCACGGAGTCTCTCTACTCGAGCACCGTGTCGGGCAGCTTATGATTTATTTCTCAACAGTGGAAGCTTGTCGATCAGTTTAGCGCTTTTCGATTCTGGACCCTGAGAAGATATTGCTTTTTGCTTAAGCTTTACCACTTTGAAAATCCCCCCTCACCAAGACTAAAGTGCAATAGAAGGTTCCGTCAGTTCATTGGGGTCCCTTCAAAAAACTAATGAATGACGTGGTAGACGACTGGCGTGAACCCCACTTAAAAAAGCTGAAACGGAGCAGCCGGTTGGGAAAAGCATCTTTCGGAGATTTCTCCTATCCATTGAAGAATGGACTCCACAAGGGTCCTTGTTGTGGAAAAGAAAAAAAAGGGTTATGCAGAGCAGTGAGCATCCTCTGGGGAAGTTGTAAACTTATCACGGACGAGTTTAGCTGATGTACCATATGATCCACAAAATACTAATGCAAGTAATCAAATAGATAATAATGCATGAGGAAGACCACCCTGCATCACGTTCCGAGCTTCCCACCTCGCGACACGAAAGCCTGAGTTGTTTAAAATTTACTTTTTCTCTAGTTTCTCCCCCTTTTTTTTGAACAAACACACATCTTTCATGTTCGAAATGCTGAAGTGTCTGGATGCGATAGGACTTCTGCTTTCCACGTAACTGTCCGTTTTCCGATCTCTTCCTTCCTCTCTCTTTCATGTTCCAGCTCACGCGCTCAACTCAAAGATGAGTCGTTCCTTGAGGCTTTTTGTATTCGTCTGGAACGGTATCTCTCCAAGCGAAAGCGAGCAGCATCCAAGGCTGCGAGAATAACCACCTAAATATTATTCCTATAGATCCATGATTGCGGGGCCTCAGTGCGTGGGGGAGCATTCCGGCACCGAACAAACATGTAGGGTGGTCAGCCTCGTGGGAAAGTCAAGAGGGTGGAGCACAATTGACTAGGGTTGGAACTCGGGACAGAGTGGGCAAGTTCTCTCTGGGAGTGTCTTGGGTTAGACACAACAAACTCTCGAGGGACTAAGTTACCGTTACTACCGACGAGATGCGGGACGGGGGCACAAGTTGCAAGGCTTCTCAATAATGTGGACACAGTACAGGTACTCTAACCCACTGCCTTCCCGATATTCAGGCACATATTTCCTCAAGGATGCACACTACCACTGTTGTGGTGGTAGTAGCGTTGGGGTCTTTAATACAGTAGCATGTTCATGCTCAGAATTGTTGGATTTTTAGAAGCTTCATGACCAAACTTCCTTTCCGAAAGCGCCGCTGATAGTAAGAGAATTTGCATTGGACTCCCCTCTCTCGGATCCCCCACGCCTACCCCCATACCATAGAACCGCTCTCCTTGTAGCTTCTGGGCCTAACTTATGGCCAGACTGGCTCGTTCGGAAGAGGGAAAAATTCCTAAGCTATGATAGAACTGGAGGGGTCAATATGATACGGGGAAGGTACTCATCCGCGCAAACAGAGTATGCAACAGACGCGCATGCTGGCTCGGTATAGTGCGAGTATGAGGTTGTTCTCAATGAGGCTACGAGGGAGCGGGGAAGCTTATAATCGGGATATCGATTCAAGCTAGAACGTTCCCTCAAGCGGGGTTGGGGCACGGGCTGAACCACCAGGCGCGTCTCCCGATTGCCAGTCAAGCCATGTGTTCTGAGTTCACGACGGTGGAGGCTGAGACAGAGATGACTGCAGGAAGAGAGTACCGTACATGATCCTGCGATTTTGAGATTGTTGATAATTGAACGGCGTTAATGAACACACCACTTTCGCATGGCACTAAGTTCTAAGCAAAAAACTGAACTCTGGAGGTCTGCGATAGTAGCAGCGTCGGCAAACGTTGTTCAATCACGAGTACGGTATCGCTGCGCGAGTGCATGCTTGTTGTCGTCAAAGGCAGCTCTGTAATTCATCGGGTGCACTGCGCATGTTATGTAATTGGCTAGAGACTGGCACGCCAACCCTTGTTGTTATCTTTGCCTGTACTGTACCAGCAGTTGCCAACCCAGCTAGCGTTTCCGCACACAAGGCTCCGGGCCGAGCTTCAAAATCCCTGCTCATCCAGGGTACCTAGGCAAGGGGGGAACCTTCGGACCGGCTGTTGTCTGTGCGTAATCACTTAAAATTTGGCGAATAATGCTTCGGCCTGGTGTACCGTACTCAAGAGCTTCTCCACTACTCCACCTTGAAGGATTTGCCTCATTCAATCACTGATCCAGCTCCTACAAAATCACCTGTACTAGCACATACGGTACCGGTAGGCCCCAAAGCTTTCTCCTACCAGAGGAATATAATAGGGCACTTGTAAATTTGACTGTACTGTACTGTACTCTTGGTGTCGTGAAGTTTGTGAAACGGACTCTACTGCAGTATAGCGATAACTTAGCTATGTTGGATTGTTCAGTCTCTTGCTTGCTACCCCGCCAAAAGCCCTGAGACTTTGGCAGATTCCCGGCCGTATGCCATAGCCCCCTGCTCTACATGATGATACAGTAGCCACGGTACTACGGGCGCCTGCATGAATATCTGGCAATTAGTACGAAGTTACGAGTACAAGTGAATCCCGCTATTATTACGCAACCACACAGCCGGCGGATAGGCCCCCCCGCTCGTTTTCGGATACTTTATGCCGGATACAAGCAACTTCAATCACTCCAACAGTACCGGTAGTCGCCTGTGAATGGATCTGGGAGGGAACTACTTATGCGGGTAAATGTCTTGCAGTCAGTTTTATTAAAAGTGAGATCTCTTAGTGTATTCAAGAGGTTACATGCCAGGGTAATTTAGATTCTCTTGGAGTGTTCTTCTCTCGTACAGTATGTGTATGAGTACGATGGATTGTTGTATGTTGAAATACAGACCGAGGCCTTGTTTTAAACAATAACCAGCGCCGGCCGGGGTCGCACGTGCGATGTTCGAGTACCGTACTCGTACTAGGGTACCAGTATCCCATGAATGCGTGCCCAGGGCAGATCTAAATCTCGAAAATCGGCCACAACACTGTCTCCCTGGAAGCACTCAGGGAGGCACTGAGGGCATCGAAACTCCCTCCTCCACCTTGGAGAATACCCTGTCGGGCACGAATCGCGTATCCGCCACTCTCAACAAACAAAGCTCGAAATAATACCCCGTTTCTAAATTAAACCTCTCGGCATATCATACAAGTGAACTTTTCCTACCCCGGCTCTTGAGGTTTATGGTGTACTCGAGTGCAGTACTTGTAGTTCCAGCTATGGAAGATTCCTGATCCGCCCACCTTGTTGTTCTTGTGTTTCTTGAAGCTCGGGAGGGTTCATTCACTTGGACGGGGGATATCATCACTCCCGGGCGATAAATTAGGGTGTTGGTGACGAACAAATTTTCCCACTATGAATCGACGCTGCCCAGCTTGCCACTTCTACCCACCCCTCCTTCGAATCCTCTGACACGGTGCCTGCAACAACGCCACTACTCGAAAAAAGAAAAAGAGGAGAGAGAAAAAAAGAAAAACACAACAGCCGAAACAAAAGTGCTCGCGCTTAGCTCTCACAAATGGAACATGCTGTGACTAGGCAGCACTTCTAAGCACTCCTAGATCCAATTATGGCCTGCCACTGAGCTTCGATCAAAGGTTCGTGCGTCCAGTTCGTGTCGCTGCCTTCTGCTGGGGGTGGCGATCCTGGGCGTCTCGTCTCACCCCAGTGTGCAAAGATTTCTTACAATGTACTCGTATAACAAGGTTCATATTTCCTTATTCTAATGAGCCGGGCGGGGTATATAAGGGGGCGCTTATCCTCCGCAGTCTCGGTCGAACAGTAACCCTTCACTTGAAAACTTCGGTGCTTTGAACTCTAATCTCTGAACCCCAATACCAATACCACTATCTTAAAATAATGCACCCCGCGCCAGAAGCCATGACTGACAGCCCAAATGCGAACAATTGCGACCCGAATGGCAACCCCCTGGGAATTGCCAGGTATGACGGTCCGAACGGCAACTATGGCCATCCGAACGGCGACTGTGGCAACCCAAACGGCAACCCTGGCAATCCAAACGGCAACTATGGCCATCCGAACGGCTACTATGGCAATCCAAATGCCAACTATGCCAACCTGAATGGCAACTATGCCAATCCGAACGCCCACTTCAGGAACGCAAACTCGAACCCAAACATGAACAGCAGCCAATCAAACATTACTGGCAACTACAGTGGCAATAACGGAAGCAACAACACCTACGGAAGCCACAATAACAATATCAACTATGGAAATAACAACTCCAACTGCGGCAATACCAATAATTCGAACAATAATACCTATAATGGCCAACGCTACGTCGATAACCGTGGTAGAATAGACAACAGTTACCGCAACACAAACAACGGCATCGACAACAGAATCGACAACAGAATCGACAACAGTGTTAGGAATCAGAACGACAACAGCGTTAGGAATCAGAACGACAATAGCGTCAGGAACGACAACAGGGTCAAAAACGACAATAGCGTCAGGAACGACAATAGCATCAGAGACCAGAATAACAGCAAGAGTTACACGGACAACTCTCAAGTCAATTCTGGGATGTTCGGGAGTGCAAATGGCGGTGACAAGACTGTTAACGTAAGTTCTTAGTAGCTTTACCTTTAGGGTCCTAAGGAGCTAATAGTTTCTTTAGTTCTAATAAACTGACATGGCCGGGGGTCTTAAGGATTTTTTTACTTTTTTTGGGGGGGTGAAGCTTTTCGGATTTCTTGCCGTGGTTGTTATTGTTCTCTCCCGCTTTCTGGGAGAGTAGTAGAGTCGAATTGCTCGCCTGTTCATAATTTCTGCCACCCCTCTCCTTTCGATTGTCTCCCTGTTGGTGCGTTCTTGGGTCTATTTTGTCTGACGGGTTGTTTGGTCTGTTTGGGGCTGGGCTGGGTTGGTTTGATTTTTTGGGAATTTCAGAAACTTGGATACTTCTCTCGTCTGGTTCTTCTAATCCTCGTCGAGTGATGATTCGTGACCGCACCAATCTGGTATTAACCTGTTCGGGTGAGCAACTCCCTCGTCGGGGATTGCCAGTTTGCTTCCTATCTGTCGCCTCGGGTGCTATCCTCCTTTACCTCTCTACCCCCGCCTGAAAATACTGAACTGTGAGGAGTTGCACTAAGGTATCGTAGAAAATCTAGTGTGCACCTTGGGGTGGACGAGTGAGATTGGTATGAAGATCTTGCCTAGTTTCCATTCTGGGCAACACGCTAGAAGCGGGGGGGGGTACTCGTTTCCTAGTTCCATGGTAACTTAAGCCAACCCTGTTGGCTCTAGTGAAGCGGGATGAACCTGCTCGCGGCGGGATTAAGGCCTCCCAGTAGTCCAGTCGGACGGCCGTCGACGGCAAAGACGAGGACCTTGACTGATGGATCAAAGCACACACCTTCTATAGTTAGAATTAAGGGCTTATTTTCCCATAGATGGCCGTTTGGGCCCAGACAGCCGCAACTAAGTTACGATCCCCCGCAAAATTCAACCTTCATGATAACCACAATGACGATTACCATCGCAACCACAACTATGATAAGTGTTATAATAATGGTGAGGCCTGTATATTTGTGTTCCTCCCTCGCTCTAGGAGAGCTTTTTTACTTCAACCGTGGCATCGACTTGAGTCGTCATGGTTGAGTGCTGGGGGATTGTGGTTACCGGTATGCCCGTTGTCTCAGGACTTAATCTCCTCGCGAGGAGCCTATGGCAATGCCCGGTCGGCCATGAGCATCGTTCAAAAGATTGTGTTATTGTAGCATACTGTACGGGTGTTTCGTCGGGGGCACAGACACGGGCGGGGTAGGAGGCGGGTTGGCCACCGTCCAAAACCTTTAATACGGTAACCGTAAAAACTCGATAGATCCACTAAAGTTCATCGACCTCGGATCACCCCGATCAGAGACAAAACACCCCGAGAAGGAATAGTGTTTTCCAGACTGGGTATAGGTTGGGGAGGCGAGCTTGCAGAATCTCATTTAACTTATATTCGCAATTTTATTAACCTACTCCTCTAAACCCATTGCGGTTTAGAAGGTGACTCATGCTAAGATCCCCTTTAGTGGATCTATCGAGTTTTTACGGTAGTTTCACTTTGGCGTGCCCATATTACATAAGCGGAATCTGGCGCCTCTGATCTTATCGGTGGCAAACAAACTTACCCTCCTCAATTTAGCCAGGCTTGACCGGGGGAGAAAACACAGGATCTGCGCGCTAGAATCACTTCATCCCCAATTCCTGGGAAGGGAATCCACACTTTACAATGTTTCTATCTCGGTTCTTGCCGCCGGTAAATCGTGCGATGCGCACACTGGATCGTGCATTTTTCAAAAAGACGGTCCCAGTTACCGCTGCACGGGTACTCGATGCAACTCTGCTTCACACGATCAAGGAGAAGGTTTTAAAAGACTTGATCCCATTTGAGAGGTTCAATCAGAGATACCTCTTCAATTCAAAGCTCGATATCGAAACCCCGCTACTGATTCTACGGCCCGAAGTGAAATACGACGGTATGGAAATCTATTGCGACCTCGGTTCTATGGAGTGTGTGTTTTCTGTTAACAGGCGTATTTTTCAAAAGATCTCTCGACGGCTTCGGATCCCACGCGGGAGTATGTGAAATCGAAAGTACTCGAATTGATGCCTTATGATTTGAAGTTGGAATACGGAGATTGGACTTACGGTATGAGTTCCTCCTCTTTTTCCCCTTACAAAACTTTACAGTTTGTTAATCTAACATGGCCCGTAGAGGAAATTATGAAGGCTGTGCTTCCCGAAGATGCCAACCCTCCAGATATCAGTGTCCTTTCTCGAATTGGACCGTTGTTACACCTGGACGTTCCCGAGCCCCTACGTGACTATAAGAGACTTATCGCAGAAGTTATTTGTGACAAGGAGCGAGAGGTGCAGACGGTTTTTGGCGAGCCTGAGAGGAGAGGAGAAGCGTCAAGGCTTGGGTTCGTAAACGAAGTTCTGGCAGGTCCTGAAAATTACCATGTAGAGCTCAGTCACCAGGGCTCCAGTTTCACGTTTCACCTCGACACTGCTAGGTTCCATGATGTTTGCTTTGACACTAAGCTAGCAGCTGAGAGAAAGGGTCTTGTGGATGGTTTTGGGTTAGGGCAAGCTGTGGCTGATGTTTATTCTGGCGTTGGCGCGCTAGGTATAGCTGCTGCGAAGCGGGGGTCAATAGTGTTTGCCAATGAGCAAAAAGAAAATGTTTATGGCTTGCTCGTTGAGAACCGAAGAGAGAACAAGGTGAATCACTTAATATTTGCTAATCCCTCTTTGTACTTGGTTTTGGTGGGTATGTGAACTCATGTTCTTAACACTACTAGGTCAAGAAAAACCTCTACGTTAAGAACCAAAGTCCAGCGAGATTCATCCCGCAGCTTGTCAAAAAGCTTTTCGAGAAGACGGTGGGACATACACCCCACAAAAGGAGTAAGCTTGGACAGCTCATTAGAAATCCATTGAAGAAAGGGGATAAGAATCTCCCTGCCTGTGTTTCTCACTTCGTCTTCAGCGACCCTGACCAATCCCTTAAACACCTTTGGTGTCTCCGAGGCATATACGTGGGGCGAGAGAAACTCTTCGCGGAAAAGGGTGGTTCTTGGAAAATAGATTTTCCGTTTGTTCATGTTTACGCTTACCACGAAGCTCCAGCGGAGAGAGAGGTGGATGCGGTGGAGAGTCTTCTTAAGACCATCGGGAAGAAGATTGGCTACGGCCTGAGACAGGAATTTGTCCAGGCGCACTATGTCAAGAAAGGTCCAACAAAAAATCTTTATTACATTACATTTAAACTCCCACCGCCGGTGGCATTCGACATTATGGAGGAAGAGCTACCTAAAAGCGATGATAGGGAACCGGGAAAGCCGCGAGTGAGCCGGACAGACCCAGAAATCAACAAATTTGGGCCACCCGGAAGGCCAATGGAAGAAAAAGCTTCGGGATCTACCCTCCCCCCTGGAACGCCTCCTCAAATGGCTTCCTCTTCCGCAACATCACCCACGAATATACCAGCATACAGTCCCGCAAGAGCAGAAGCCCCGCAGATGCCTCTGGGGTATACCCCATTGACAAGCTTTCAGCCCCGTGACGCCGGATCAATGACTGTAAAACAGCTACAAGTGTCTCCAACGGATAGACCGTTGACGGACAAAGGGCCTCCGATGACTTCAAATATGGGATTAATCAAAACGGAATCACAACTCATGAAGGAGTTTGCAAGGACCTACGAAGAGCCTGAAGGCTTAACCCCGTGGAAACGCAAGGTCCGTCGTAAGGGAATGAGGGCAGCTTGGATGGCGAAGGAAATGAGGAAACAGCAGGAGCTTGCATACCTAAAACAAGCAAGCTCTAATCAAACCTACCCAGGTAATGATGGAGGGCGGGGCCCTAGATATTGGGGCGGCTCTCAAGGTGAGAGGAGGTTTCATTCCGACAATTCTCCCGCACTATCAGGATATGGCCCTCGCGGATCAACAGAAGGTGTCGTAAGGGGCATCGACAGACACTCAATCTCGCCACAAGCGGCTGGGTCTAGGGACGATGGCCATGCCGGTAGAGGAGAGACAAGACCATCTCGCCCACTCATCAGATTCCACGTCGCTGCTGATAAAACACCTAAAGGGGGACCAACTATTCGGTGGCACTTGGCCGATACTCATCCAAAGATGTCCTAGTAACACGAGATGGATTGATCACGAGAAATGGCGAATCGGGATGGAGTTGGTTTTTGTGGAGCGATTTTGAGCGAAATTAGGAGACTTTCTGCGAACGACTAGTCGGGAGTTAGAACCGGAAAAACTCGTCACATTGGAGAACATTTTTATGGTTTATTCTGCGTTTTCATCTTTTTTTTCACCCTTTAAATTGTAGCCTACTTTTATTATGCATTGCATCTGCACCTGTATATAGACAGAATCTCGCCCAATTCCATCACAGACTTAAATATGGACCCTTCCTCCTCCTAGCACAAGCACCCCAACTTGACAGAAGTATGGTGCCTTGCGACTAAAGTGTGCACCAAGGCCGTTGCATCATGTAACGCTCAACCCTGTGAGGAATTAGGGCTAGGCCATAATAATTGTGATTCCACGAGTTCCTATGTTCAACCCACATCATAGGTGTACGTTTTTCTTTCATTTCTATCATGTTGACTAATTATTTTGGAAATTTATTTATCTTTTGAAAATTCAAGAAAGGATAGCAATTGTTGTTTTTAATTCAGATAAAATACAGTTATAAGTAGTTTGAGTAAAGATACATTGAAGCTTTACTCAAAATCTACACTAGCAGAAACACACCGATGGGACTTGTACTTTGTATGGACAAGCTTTTCATACTCCTGTGAGACATAAACAATATCTCCACAATAAGCATCCATGATGCGCTCTGTATGAGCATGATATTTACAAATTAGCTGAGGGGAAATTGATCCCAACTCTTCTGGTACCAATCCTTGTAAGAACTCAAAATCATACTCACCGTCACGGTATAACCCTAATTCCTCACAGGGTTGAGCGTTACATGATGCAACGGCCTTGGTGCACACTTTAGTCGCAAGGCACGATATCATACCTCGCTCGAAATTAAAACCGAAACCTCCCCACCCCCTAGCCTTAATTAAAAATAGGCAGCGCACGGGGCTCAGTAATTGTACTCGTATCATACTGGTACAATAGGGTACCCAACCAACTAGGAATCAGGGGCGGGGCTGCACAAAGCTCCCTCTTGGCAACAGCACTACCCGGGATCATGAGAAATCGCTGATTTGTGTATGATAAGTAGAGATCCGCATTACCAACCCCACCCGCCTATGGGATTCTTAAGTTAGGTTTTAACTGGGGATAAATGTTCTATGAGTGCTATTATCATAAATTTAGGTATATAATAAACCTGCGACGGGCGACCAGCCTGCAGCGGGGACACCGGTCTACTCATACAGTGCAGTATGATATCTTCCGGGCAAAAATGGGAATGAAAGGAAAAGAAGATACGGTACCCCTTTGGTTTGCACACTACCAGTATATATATACAAAGGAGATATTCTAGGTTCTCTTTCGGGATCGTGACCGGCATCTGGGTCCTTTCCCCCCCGCGCTTCTCGAGGGTTATCCGATGAATTGACTTGAATTCGATGAAGTGGGGACCGTCTATCCCTGGCGGTATACCGGTCACAAAGAGCTGTGAAAAGCTATAGCCATCTGCGAGTCTCAACCCCCCGGTGCGTCCTTCTCTGTGTGCTGGAGGCCCTATTACCCAAACCCGAGGGCGCCGGGGCGTGACATGGACAAGGGAGGATTCTGCGGGGACGAGCAGGGGTGTGACAGAGCGCCATGATGTTCACGCGCTTGGCGACTGCGGGGGGGATCTGGTAGTTCTAGGAATTCGCATTGGCTGATTCATCACGTGGGGCTGGGGGGGGGGGTGTTTAAAGGGAGGTTACCAAGGGGCTTCTCACAAGTTATTTTGGAGATGGGGGGTTCTGTGTGGTGGGGCTTTGATCGCAGCCGCGACGAAGGCAGGTGTGAGGGGAGGTAAGGGGGTGGTAAAGGAAGGGTTTGGGTGGGGAGGAAGTTGGTAGGTGGGAAGGTTGAAAAGGTACGAATGATGGGAGATCAAGGGCAACGAACCACACCATCAATAACAAGTCGCAGATGGTGCACAGGGTCATGTGGGGTTTGTGAGGGTCTTGGAATGAGGTTGTGCGCAGGTCTGAGCGAGTGAGGAAATGGATGCAGGCTTATGCTCTCTTGTTGGGGTCAAATTAGATGGAAGGAACAAATTATACCTTAGCATACGTTTTCAACAGGAGTGTTGTCTACTACTGCTTCTCCTAATTCTATCTTCAGGGTCCTCCCGAATAGCTCTAGTAGCACCTCGAAACAGATCTTGGAAATCGCCGGATCGTATCTTCCCTTCGAAAGCTCATCACGAATAAATCTAGGCCTAGAGTATCAATATTGGCCAGGAAATAATGGCTTAGGGTAACTTACGCATGCTGAGCGAAAGTAAATTCATAAAAGCTGAAGAGACGTCCCTTGTCGTGCAGTTCCTTGCGAATCAAGTCCCTCCCAGCAGGCGGGACATGGTTATCCATTTTTCCAAATATCTGTCCATATTAAACCGTGACACACTCAATTCCCAAGGCAGGCGGGAGTGACAAACCATTGCCAATTCTCCCTTAATCTCCACAGCCCTCTTGAGCGAATCATCACTCTTCCCTAAGCCGAGAGTGGCACAGTGAATGTCTACCGTAGCACCTCAATTAGCTAGCTATCTTATTTAAGAGGGCAATGAAGCAAAACAAAAAAGGGCCATCACTCTTACCAGTGGCAAAGTAACAAACCGCACTCAAAACCCGACTGTCAAGCGCGCATCTATAAGCCAAATGGCCACCAAGGCACATCCCCGTAGCGCCAATTCGTCCTAAGTATTCATGAGCAAAAACTCCCAAGAAATGCTATCAATAATGGAGGTACAGACCGTTACAGGTGGCCAACCCTATCAAAAGATCCACCACCAGCTTTGCATCCTCGTCGTAGGCCTCCACCCTTTTCGTGATCTTAAACTTATTCCCATCATCGGTTCCCTGAACATCGTACTCTAGAGGTTCTGGTCCAACGAACTCGTGAAACGAGCTTGGTGCAGCACAGATATACCCTTGTCCGGCAATCTGCCTGGCAAAGCGAGCGACGGGCCCGGTGACCTGGTAGATCTCAGAGAAGACCACAACACCAGGGAACTTTGCGTGGGGGTAGTTTGGGATTGAAGGGTGGAAGAGGTAAATCCTCATGGATGTCCCGGAGACGGTGGTTTGGACATCGCAATGGGTTTCGTGGATGAGCATTTTGGTCGAGGGGTGTATTCTCTTCGTCCTTTGGAGCCCGGAAAGGTTGGGTAGGGGTTGGTTGGTTGTGGTACTAGAGATGATGAGGGATAGGCGAATGGATTGCCGTTATGGATGGAGGGGTGCCATACCCCGCTATATAAGCGCGGACAAACTTCAGGGGTTGTTAGGCACTCATGAGCAGCAGGGGTGGAATTACAAAAGTGAGAACAACCACATCACTGTAATTAGGAAAAGATGAATACAGTAAAAACTCAGTAAATCCACCATCGGGAATCTGGCGCTGAACACAAGAGCAGGGGGTTGCGAATATGTCAAGAGATCGAGTGATAGAGTGTGATGCCGAGATTAAGGATGTTTAACGTGAGATGTTTCACTAGATTGCAGAAAGATTCTGAAGTCGACTTAGATACGCCGGAAACCATAGTGTTTTTGATGCCGTGCTTTGCTTTCTTCTGTTCCGAATTTCACTTGCCTTAACGTGATGATAGGCAAGATCATCACACTAATTAGTTCAAATACGGCCCATTAAAGGACTTGGTTCGCCCGTGGAAGGCTGTCCTAGAGAACCAAAATGCCCCAAACAACCGGAAAGTGGAAGCCTTAGAGTACAAGATTTTCAAAACTAGGATAGAAATAGTATTAGTCTGAACTGGTAGGAATAAGCTCAATATCATCATCATCATCAATTACATCAGCCCGATCATCCAGTGATACCAAATCTTCCCTCCAGTTCCCAATTTCCAGACTAGTAAAACTATAGAATTAAATTCAAGGAGCAGCTTGGGGTGGTAGCAAATTTTCTTGCCCTAATTGTGTTCTGGTGCCTCGGAAGGTGACCATGGGTAGTACTTGTGGTACACCATCTGGCAAAATGCAGAGTACCAGAGTGGCCTTGCATTTATCGCAGTCAGATCTCGTCTCATTTACATCAGCGAAAATAATAGCTTGCATTCTGGGCGTCCTGTGCATCAGATGCATAGGACGCTAGAACGCAAATCGAGAATCAGGACACAACTATGGTACCTGACGGGGTGCCAGACACAACCGAAGGCAGCACCTAAGACTTAGGACGCACCGGACCCAGCACTTAATACTCAGGATGCCACCTGACGCCAGACCAAATCTTCCTGATAACAGAAGGGTTACCCTTTTACCTCTTTCTGACCTTGGTCACCTGGGTCACAATAGATTTCATACCATTAAACTGTTCAATTTACTACTAGTAGTCTTCTATTGTTCTAATATACAGGCCAATTCACAGAGAATCGATCAGTCATAAAAACCCTTCTGACCCCTTGCTGTATTAGAATGGGAGGAGGCCACGCCAGACCCTGCCAGATACAAGTACCGTCCCTTACTGAAGCCCCATCCCCTTATGGGCCTCTCCAAGTTTGACGCGGGTGGCCTGCACCACATGAGATCTGGCAAGAGTTACCTCCATGCCCACCCCTCCTGGGACGATTCTGCCCCGACCACCTGCCCTAGCTGCGAAGAGGCCCCTGAGACCTTCGAGCATGCAATCCTCCACTGCTCAGCCAAGAGGCCTGCCAGGATCCGCCACCTTCAGGGGATCTCGGACATTGGCCCCGACGCCCCAGTCTGGTCCTCGGCTGCCCTGCTAGGCGCCCTCACCCGGTTCATTAGGTCGACGGCCACAGCCTTCCCCCCAGGCATGTTTTCTCGCCCGTCTTCCTCTGCTGGCTCAGTTTCTTCCAGCTCGTCTAATGTAGTTTCCTTTGGTTACTTTATGTCATCTCAGGAAAGCTAGGTGTACAAATTTGTTTTGCATGCTATCCGCTGGTTTTAGGGAGGGTTTCCTTTGATTTACGTGTTTGAATTTCGTGCCCATATGTGGGCCTGGGACCGGTTAGGACCCCAGTTGAAGTGAATTGTTCCGGATCTTTCCTTTGTTTGTTTGTTTTGGATTTTGGGTTTTGTTTTCGCCATAGCTAGCGCTTCATGCGATTTCTTGTACCTTAACAACGAATAGATGATATAAAAAAAAGAAAAAAAAGAAAGACCCCTTGCTGTATTCCTCCCCTTAGTACCATTTAGCACTGTAACTTCATGAATAAAATTTGCAGGGGGAAGGAACCTATACTATCATGTAGCTGGCGTTGAGCCCAACAATCCCCCATGATCAGATCCAGAATTGGCCTAGTAGTGGTGGAGGGACCTGTGGAAAGACAACTCTCAGAAGGGTTGGTGAATTCATGAGCTTTGATACGACAGAGACGTACATTATACCACCGTGTAGCTGGTGTTGAGGCCAACAATCTCCCGCAATCAGATCCAGAATTGGCCCTGCCATTATGGAGGAATCAGCCATTGAGTTCTGGGATGGCCAGCAAACGATTTAGCACTGTAACTTCATGAATAAAGGTTGAGGGGGGAAGAATCTCATACTATCATGTAGCTGGCGTCGGGCCCAACAATCCCCCGCAATCAGATCCAGAATGGGCCTAGGGGTTGTGGAGGAATCTGCCATCGAGTTCAGGGACCTGTAGAAAGACCACTCTTAGAAGGGTTGGTGGATTCATAGGGTTTGATGCAACGGAGACGTATGTTATAGAGCTGCATAGCTGGCATCAAGCCCAACAACCTCGGGCAATCAGATACAGAATCGGACAACTGATTGTGGAGGAATCAGCCCTCCAGTTTTGGGATCACCCGTACACCATTTAGTACTATAACTTCATAAATAAAGGTCGTGGGAGAAAGTATCTTATATCATTGAGAAGCCAGCGGCATGGCCAACAACCTCCTCCAAAGAGCATCTGAATCCGTCTGTGCGGTCCTGGACTAATCTGCCGTCCAGTAAAATATCGCCAGCTTGATCGCTAATACATCCACTACAGAAGACAGCGAATTGATGATTTTTGATGCGACAGAGACATACCGTTTACTGGTGGGAAGCTTGCGTCAAGCCCAACAACCTCTCGCAAAGAGTATCAAAATCTGTGTAGCAGTTGTGGAGTAACCTGCTATTGAGTAAAATATCGCCAGCTTGAGACCTAATACACCCGATACGGCAGAGAGGGATTTTCTGGGCTTTGATGCGACAGAGATGTAGATTATACATTCGAATGCTAGCGCCAAGCCCAACAACCTTCCGCAAACAGAGTCAAGATCTGTCGATCAGTTGTGGAGATATCTGCCATTGAGTAAAATATCACCAGCAGGATATCTGATACACCCCGCACAGAAAACAGCGATTTCATGAATCTTGATGCGACAGAGACGTACCTTCATCAGCAAAAATATTAGCCTACGTTGTGTGCGTTGTGTGCATCTGACGCACTTGACGCTGGAACGTTAATCGCGAATCAGGACGCAACGACCCTACCACACAATATTCAGGATGCACTGGATGCAGCACCTAATACTCAGGACACACCGGATGCAGCACCCAAGACTGAGGACGCCACGTGACACAGCACCAAATACTCAGGACACTACCTGACTGTAACGGGGGCACTCTGGAGGAAGACGGATCCTAAGATTGCGAGCGCACCCAAGACTCAAAGTAGAAGTAAGGATCAAAATAAAGATAAAGGTAATTCAAAGTAGAATCAAGCGGTAAAACTTAATATGGTTAAGCCTGAAAGCTTCACTCAATAAGTTCTCTCAAGGATCGTTGGTTATCAGAATAGGGTGTCTCTCGCTTTAGTTAAGTAGAATAATGTAAAGCCAGAGGACACCCGTCAACCATTCTGACTTTTCGCGAGCAGCCTGCTCAGCTCAGGGCTGTCCAACTCACCCGCCTAGAGTGGGCTAACGCTCGGAGGCAGTCGGACCGCTCGGATATTAACTATCTCGACAAATAGGAAGTGCTTCCGGTGATGTCTCTCCAACTACATCTGCATGAGCCAAAGCCCTTTCCTATCGGTAGCATATCAGTGGCTGACCGACATGCCCACCGTAGAGATAATATCCATTGGGACTCACTGGCCCAGCGGTGGTTTCGTCTATACAAGCTACGCAGTCCATCGGCAAAGCTACTTGGCTATACTAAGCTTTTTTTAAACCGGACGGCAGGCTCCCACGCTAAGAAGTCTCCTGCTGCTTGACTGCATGGGGGCTACCCACAGCCAACCATGCGGGACCCTCTTAAATCATGACAAGACTCACACCTCTAGAGTCCACTAATAAACCATGGTAATGCTACAGTTCACGGGGTAGCCTGGGACTAGCTTTGGGGTGGTTGACCTGGAAGCCTTGCAGCTTCCCCGGTCAGCCCCAAGCCCTCTACTGTTAACCATACAACTACCCGGAGGTCAAAGTATGCCCGTAGGTGGTTCCCAGGTGTTATCCAGGTAGTGCCCCAGGAGGCTGTCAGCCTCACACCCCTTATATATCCTGCGAACAGCTTCTGGTCGGTTGGACGGCCACAACTCATACGGTGTTGTGGGAGCGTTCCTATGGATCTCACTTTACTAGAAAGCACACAACTACACAGGCGTACAGTGCTGTCACGCCGTACCAACGCTGGGGCTGCAGGGGGGTGTTGGGAATATCCCCTGAGAGTTACAGGAGGTTCGGACCACTCCTGCTCCGTCAGTAGTCCGTTTCGTACCATACGAAGCGGCCCTATGACCATCTAAGAGCCCCACTATAGTGGGATAACTTTCCCCTAAGTCCGCAGATGACTTTGTCGGTGAAGGTAGGGTAACTGGGGTCCCAAGGTAGGGTAATCATGTTTCCAAGGTAGGGTAACTTCACCCCATCATGCCTTTATTTCCTTCGGGAGTCCGCGCGACCACATATAATGTTGCCCCGGAGACCAGTGCAACGTTTACTATGGGTCCTTTGCTTTATGCGAACATACCCTCCAAATGTTACCCTGCCTAGTAGGGTAACTTTGGCCTACCTAGGTTACCCTGTCTAACCCAATGTCATCAAGTCACTTTGTAGACACTTGTACCAACTCAAGTCTACCGGTAGTATACTAAGTATACTGGCCTATCCTCAATATGGTTACCACTTGGTATGCCATACGGGCTTGAGTCTAGTCCACTGTAGCTACCTATCTGTAGGGTCGTTACATTAGCAAAAAAAAAGAGGTTACACCCGGACGCACCCCGTGCTCCCTGTCCGTCCGGCGGTCCAGGCGCACAGAACGTAAACTCGCCTTCTGGGTGTGCGGTCTTTTATTGGGTCCTGGTGGACAGGGGTCCATGCCCCCGGACGGACCAGACGCAACCGAGGATACAGAAGGTACCAGACGCAGAAAGGTTCTCCGGACGCAAAAAGGTTCTCCGGACGCAACCCTATAGGATAGAATAATAGTGGAAGTACGCAGGTATAACTGGCTATCATCGGATACCTCCTAAGTCAACAACTCTACCTTCAAGCACTTTGAATAAGTTAGTGAAAACTGTGGAGCATATCCAAATTGTCCGGAAAGATCCATCCAGTATTACTCATGTTTACTTATTTGAATCATTTAGATACTAAACTAGGAATATATTTATTAAAGCTAGTCTAGAAAACAGTAGTACTCGGTAGCTAACAATTTGAAAGTACTTGCCCGGAGAACAAAAGTACAAAAGTATGGATAACCCTTAAACCAGCCGTCGGACAGTGTCCGGACAGAGTGTGTTGGATTCCCCTTGCCGAGGGGTATCGAATGGTATATGTCTCTGAGTGGCCGCATGCCTGTAGCACCCAGTAGCCCACAATTTGAAAGTACTTGCCTGGGGAACTCAAGTACAAAGGTTTGGATAACATTGCGTGTAACGATCCTACGGATAGGTAGCTACAGTGGACTAGACTCAAGCCCATATGGTATACCAAGTGGTAACCATATTGAGGATAGGCCAGTATACTTAGTATACTACTGGTAGACATGAGTTGGTACAAGTGTCTACAAAGCGACTTGGTGACATAGGGTTAGACAGGGTAACCTAGGTAGGCCAAAGTTACCCTACTAGGCAGGGTAACCTTTGGAGGGTATGATCGCATAAAGTTAAGGACCCATAGTAAACATTGCATGGGTCTCCGGGGCAACATTATATGTGGTCGCGCGGACTCCCGAAAGAAATAAAGGCGTGGAAGGGTGAAGTTACCCTACCTTAGAAACATGATTACCCTACCTTGGGACTCCAGTTACACTACTGAGGTACCCCAGTTACCCTACCTTCACCGACAAAGTCATCTGCGGACTTATGGGGAAGTTATCCCACTATAGTGAGGCTCTTAGATGTTCAAAGGGCCGCTTCGTATCGCATGAAACGGGCTACTGACGGAGCAGGAGTGGTCCGAACCTTCTGTAACTTTCAGGGGATATTCCTAACACCCCCCTGCGGCCCCAGCGTTGGTACGGCGCGACAGCACGGTACGGCTGTGTAGTTGTGTGCTTCCTAGTAAAATAAGATCCATAGGAACGCTCCTACAACACCGTATGAGTTGTGGCCGTCCAACCGACCAGAAGCTGTTCACAGGATATATAAGGGGTGTGAGGGTGACCGCCTCCTGGGGCGCCACCTGGATAACACCTGGGAACCACCTACGGGCATACTTTGGCCTCCGGGTAGTTGTATGGTTAACAGTAGAGGGCTTGGGGCTGACCGGGGAAGCTGCAAGGCTTCCAGGACAACCACCCCAAAGCCAGTCCCAGGCTACCCCGTGAACTGTAGAATTACCATGGGTTATTAGTGGACTCTAGAGGTGTGAGTCTTGTCACGATTTAAGAAGGTCCCGCATGGTTGAATGTGGGTAGCGCCCATGCAGTCAAGCAGCAGGAGAT
>Ga0307513_10000076_pt1 | contig 134725 bp, 145 predicted proteins | sample 15_EM_MG_FD_202174 | JGI IMG/M metagenome (GOLD analysis project Ga0307513, IMG submission 202174) | Populus trichocarpa ectomycorrhiza microbial communities from riparian zone in the Pacific Northwest, United States - 15_EM | ecosystem: Host-associated > Plants > Roots > Unclassified...
TCCCCCCCCCCCCCCCACCCGCAACCTTCCTCATCCTCCACTCTTTGTTAAACCTGAGTTTAGCACATCCTAGATAGTCACCGGTTGTGTTCGAGTAACTTTAGCCCATATCCCTCTCATACCTAAAGCTACCAACAACAAATCAGATTTGTTTTTTATACTTAAGTTACATCATTGTTCCCCAGCCCCCACCCCTTTTTTTTTTTGGAAGTCAAAACACAATGGATCCGTTTGGTAAACCCAGTAGAGGTCTAGAAAATTCCCACAGAATTGCCCCCGAGTGGGGATTTCCTATTGTGAAAAAATTTACAAGTAACCGTGCTCGGCACACTTTGGCAGGGAAGTGTAGAAAGAAATAGCGGAAGAACAGAGGGATGACTCATCTAAAGGATCTATCGGACATTTCTTCCATAGGCGCAGTGAGCATGAAGCCGGGAACGGCCGTAATTCAGTTGAATCCTGAGCGAGGGTCAGAAAATAGTACTACTCGAGGAAGGGCTCCATGAGGAAAAGGGAACGGAGGGGAGAAAAAAAACCTGGCCCAGTCTTCCTGTTCAGACATAGCATATATATGAGCCCCCCCCCCCCCCCGGGTTACAAAGGTGTTGGGACTGTGCGGACCTCGGATAGCACTAAAGCACAGCCATATCATTTAAAAATTCCCGCTCTGGCCCGCTACCCCCAACACAGTTTAAACAGTGGGTAGTGACAGCAGCATCAGTGGGAGCTCAGTGCTGGAAATGATTGATCCACGGGTTTCGGCATGGAATGGGCACCGTCGACGGATTCTGGGCCGTGTGGTCCAGCTACAACACTCTCTACAAAATTTCGAAATATAATGTACAAGTCCCTCTCGCCTAGCACTCCTCATATACACGACCGGCTGGTATAATAGACGTCCACTTGCGGAGCGAAAGGAGACTTCCTTATTCTATTCGGCCATCGCTTCACTGTTTTTTAAGTGTGCAGGAGCTGTGTGTGTGTGGATAGGTGCTGTGGGAGGGTTTTGGTGTGCTATAGTGCTTGCACCATGTAGGTTTTTATACATTGACAATAAAGACATGATATAAGAAAAGGGCTATGTGCTAGGGTGGATAAAATACAGAAGCAGAGACACAGACTACATCTACCAATACAGGTGTGCTCAATTAAGGCCCGGGTGAGTACAACACTCTAACTCTATGGTAACGCCAACTGCTTCTCAACATTAAAACACCTCTCTCTCTCTCTATCTTCTTGTAATACCCCTACCTCACCTCAAAAAAGAGCACTACCGTTGCGACTTCATCTACTCCTTCAAAACCTTACCACCCACCATTCCCAATCACCCTCCCATTAGTCAGTGTTGCCATGAATGCTTCTAGCAAAACCCACGGTGACCCCCCAAGTTTCTCAGAAATATAAAGTTTTTAGTCAAGGCGCCTGGTATCGAAAGGAATGTCCTTCGGAATCCGTTAGCTAAGAGCAGCAACCTATGGAAGTGGTGATACGGGTGTGTGTGTGTGTGTGTGTGTGGTGGATCTCGGAGTTTTTTTTGTAGCTACAGTACTTGCAGAGAGAGCAACACTTAAAGGCCGGAGCGCAATCGGGAGGAGCGCTCAACTGCAAGGGGTGAGCCCACCTTGAGGAGTAAGGCAGGGGCCATCCCAATTGGCACGATAGCTCTCCCGGCAGGTTGCGCGGTGGGGTGGCCTTATATAAAAATCTCCTACTCTCCGGGGTCCCTGTTGCCAGGGTACAGCCTCCGTTCCGTTCGAGTATGGTGCCTATGACGGGCTAGAAATAGGACTCTTCTGGGAGACACTAGTAGCTCCAAAGACTTGATGCCGAACTGGTCGAATCAATGAGGGCAGTGGCGACATTTGATAAGTACCATAGACACAGTTGTCTCAGACCGGATCCAGCAATCAGACACCGACACCGTAACAAGGTGGACCAATCAATACCCTGAGCCGCCCTAGGCCCTTGGATACCAAAGCTCACTAAACAGCCCACCTCCAATCGCTTTGGAAGGGGGGGGGGAGTTGATAGGGAGCTTGAGTTGACGGTCTATACTGTAAATATTTACGACCAGATATCGTATCCCATCATAGTCGCAGAAATGAACCCAAGCCCCCAAACACACACCCCATTCTTCCCACTTCTCCAGCCTTCTTTCACTCCCCTACGATCACCAATATCCCCCCCCTTACACAGACTTGTCCCCCAAGTTTGGGACTTTTTGGGCTGATAACTCCAGATCCATCGGCATAGTTCCCTCTCCGAGGATAGGGATAGCCCGTATTTACCATTGGATAAGGCGCGAAGCGATCGATGCGGGAGCTTACCCTTCGAGCAGATCTAAGCGGTTCCATGATACCGAGGGAATACGGATTTGGCACTGGGCCCCATTTGTTGGGCATTAGGGCTACGCTATTCGACAGAGTTCCTATCGTAGTGGGGGGAATTCCTCTCATTTCGGCGGGTGATCCACTGTGATCAAACGGGTGGCCAGCACCGGCCGGTATCGGCGAAAACCCCCCCGATACAAGTAAGTTCCATCCGGAAATTTGACCATTTGGCAATCTGAAGGAGTGGAGAACCATGTCTGCGCTCCGTTATCCCAACAAGGGAGCCGTACCTATAAACGCTCCAGTCCAGATTGTACTGGATGCGATGCCACAATCAAGAAACTACTGGAGATTCCCACTCTGCACGATAATTCCTCCTTCCGCCCTCACATCTTTGGACTTGTGATAAATAGAGTAGAGAGAGATTAAAGCTACTGATACAGGGGTTGGTACAGTTCTCCCATCTCCACAAATCTCGCATCTCAATCACCCATGCCAGCCACTCGCGACAAAAGAAATAGTACATCAAGGAAAGACTAGACCCAATCACTTGTATCATCAAGACATGACCCATAAACCAGAAGTTGTACTTCAAAAGAAACAGGATAAAACTGGAAAGATAGTACTGGTACAGTAAACTGTGCCGGCATACAAAATGCACTTTTCCACAAAATCAAAAACCAAAAAACACCAAGATATAAAACCAAAACCGTAACAATAAAAAAAGGGTATAAAAACGCCTCCCACCATCTATACAGATTATACCAGAGCGCTAACTCGCAAGTCAATCGCTTGTCCTCTCCCACAACTCTTTCACATTTCCTATCCCTTTCTCTCCTTTTCCAGGGCCGCTGCTCCCATATCCCCCGCCTTCTCGCCAACCCACTTACTGACACCACCGAGAGCTCGTGACCAGCCCTTGTCCTTCTTATCCTTCTCCCTCAACTCGCGCTCTTTCTCTTCCCTTCTGTTCTCTCTTTCTTCTCTCCTACTTTCTCTTTCTTCTTTCCTTTCTCGGTGTTCCTCTTTCCTCTCCTTATGTTCCTTCTTCTCCTTCTCACCATCCTGTTCTTCGCCCTCACCCCTTCTCCTACTTCGCGCACGCTTCGTGCTACTCCCACTCTCAGTACCCTCACCTGATCTTCTGTCTCTCCTCTCTCCTTTTTTATCCTTCCGTCTCTTGGAAACCATAGTGCTTGCCGCACCGTCCTCTGGAAGTTCATGTCTACCACCCCGCCGCTCCTCTTCACGGCGCTTGAGCTCCTTGCGTTCCTTTTTCTCAGCTCGCTTCTTCTCGCTCTCCTCCATCTCTTGCCGAGCCTCTCGTCGTCTTCGACTAAAATTAACATTGCTCGCTGAGTCGTCCGGGCTGAGTAGGATACTTTTGCCACCATCCCACTCTTCCACTGGTGGGAGCGGCGACAAGACGTCGTCTTGCTCACCTTCACCTCCCACAACTACGTCCTCGCCGCCATTGACAATGGTATTATCGCCATATTCGCTTTCAGGTACCCTTCTCTTTATCTTTGTCGCGATAGCGTCTATGCGTTCTTTGAGCGCTTGCCGCACAATGAGGGCGCGGTTGTGAAGCTCCGCTATCTCGTCGTCAAGAGTGTACATGACATGCGCAAGTTTCTTCTGGAGGTCGGTGATGCAACCAAGCTCTTGTTCTTCGTCCCTAGGTACAGCGTTGGTGCTTCCATCGAGGAATCCATCAAAGCGACCAGAATTTATCAGTTCCATCTCAGCATCGGAGAGTCCCCCGATAGCTGCCAGCATGGGATGGAGTTCGACATGCAAGAGGAGATAGAGTGCCACGATCGGTTTTGTGATGGACACTGCCGGGTGCTGAGGATATAGTCGAACAAGCGCGGCCTTAGTTGAGGCAAGGTAGGCGTGGTCGGCAAGATAAGATCTAAAGACTTCGACCTGAGCGGGAGTCGGTAGGATTCCTTCGATAATCTGGGTGACCACCTCATCTTCATACTCGTGCTCTATTTCCTCGGGGACCGTAGATGTTACTGTCGGAGAGGGAGGGGGCTGTTGTCGCAAGACTTTCTCCACCTCCTCCAGCCACTCCTGCACTTTACCCGTTCCCGACTTCTCCCTAACGCCAGCTACCACTGACTCGGCAAGCTCCTTAGTTTGCTGAGGGCCCACTTCGGAAGTAGGCTCGGCACCACTCAGGATTGTCGCCGTATCAATGTTTCGCTGGATAAGACCTTTAACCGGAAGGACACATAGACAGGGCTTCTGTTCATCACCGCGAATATACTCCAATATATCCGACCAGTCGATCCCATCTACGCCGACCTCCCGATTGAATACACCGCCGACCTGTTGGAGCAGCTTGCGAGCAACACTCCGATAGCCAGTACCAACCGCCATACTGCCCCCATTGGAGAGGATAGCGAGGTAAGAGTCCAATAGATCGTTCAAGTTGCCAAAGACATCGGCGGCAGGGAGCTCAGTCCTTGGGGAATTGGTGAGCGAGTGGGGATCCTGGTAGGGATGAAAATTATCGGAAACCGGACCATCCAAAGCACCATACGGGAGGAGATAGTCGATGGGCTGTCGTCCCAAAGCTTTGCCCAGCTTTGTCACTTCTCTTACGGAAACAGTGGATGATGAGGACGATGTCGAAGGCCTTCCGAGGAGAGTTCCCTCCCGTGTGGGTGCCAGGCTTTTCGACGGTTGCAGTGGGGGGAGTGAAGGGGCGTATTTCGATACTGATGAGCGAACAGACGGAACAACCGTCGGCTGTCTTGTTAGCGGAGGGGAAGGCGGGAGCGAAAAGGCCGGGATGGGGTTAGCGTTAGCGCTTGCCGGGCGCGCTATGCTCTCTTTGTTCATGGCCCGGGATAAGGTGGATGGCACCGGCGTTTCGGAAGCTTGATGTCGCGGGACGGGAGCCGAGGTGGGCTTGTACTTGGGACTTGGGCCCTCGCGCTTCTGCTGCTGTGGAAGTTTGAAAGGCATATCTTCTTGCTCCGAATGGGCCGGAGTGATGTCAATTTTGGGAGGTAACGGCGGTGGCGGCGGCGGCGACCTCCTCGGGGCCGATGAGCTCTGGTAAGCCGCGGATAGAGAAACACCCTCGTGCCCAAAGTCTTCCTCTTCTCCCTCCTCAATATCAGCACCTGAAAGTGTAGTCGGGGTAGCGTTTGTCGCCGGCGGCGTTGGTGGAATGCCAAACCTCTGGGAGACCAATACGGGTGAGCGAAAGCCTACTGGTTCGACGGACCGAGGGCGAATGTGGGGATTATAAGAGGATCGGGGCTTTGAGCGGGTTGGCAAATCTGGCGGGTTGGAGCTTCTAGATGAGAAGCGTTGATGGGAGACAGTGGGCTCGGCGGTGGGGGGAGATATTGGGGAAGAAAGAGGGGAGAGGGGAGATGAAGTGGGAGGGAAGTTTCGCAGCATTTTTCTTTTGTAAGAATCTAGTTCAGCCCTTGTAAAGATGGATGCAGGTTGAATATCGGATTGCGGAGGAAGTCTATGGTGGCCCTCTGGCGCGGGAATGGAGGAATGGCCAATGCGTTGTGGAATGACCAATGCGGAGGGAGATAGTAGTTGTGGTGGTGGTGGGCAAGAGAATGCGGCTTGCCACAATTACTGCGGGAGTAGGAGAGCAGGATAAAAAAAGGCGGAGAGTTCTATTCGACGCCGTAGGAATGTTTTCCCTAGAAAAATTATGATAGGAGGATTAGTCGGTTGCGAGTGAGAGGGGAACAAGTATTCGGGCCTATTCGTAATGAAGGGCAAAGTGGTGTATGGAGGATGGATGCGAGAGGAGAGGATAGCGGGGACGATGGAGCTGGGAAGAGAGGATAAGGAAATCATGGACGCAGGAGAAGAAGCAGGAGGAGGCGGTGGTGGTGGTGGTGGTGGTGGTGGTGGTGGAAGAGTAAGAGGAGAGAGACAACGTACCTCGTTCACTGAAAATGTGACGATGCAGAGCTGTAGCGAATCACGGTTGCCACCCACACCTCTTTTTTTTTTTCGTCGCTTCTTCGTTGTTTTTTTCGTTCTTTTTTTTTTTTCTTTCCTTTTTTTCTCTTTCCCTTCTCTCTCCTTGGCTCTCAAGGTCGCCTAAATATCGGGGGAAGCACGTCTGTGGTTCCGTTGGTGTGATTAAAGGTGAGCAGATGGTACTTGTACAGACAGTGGCAGGCGAAGAAGGAGACTTCAGTACGGTACTGTACCGGTAAGAGTGAAAACGAATGGATGGCACTCAGGAGAGCGAGTAGAAGAAGAGGTGATCTAAAAGGGAAGGGAAGGGGAGAAGGGGGAGAAGCGGATACAGCCAGTGGTGAGGATAAGCCCCGAGCAGTGGCTGAAGCAGCTTATGCCTGGAGCCTGACACCTCGAACACAATTCTGTGGTTTTGCTTCAGCCAGCTTTTCCCTCCGTCGTGCTCTCACCTCGCAGTTGCTCGCACAGCACAGCACAGTGCCTGATACTGTGCTGTGCTCGGCCACACTTCAGGGCAAGGCCAACAAGGGAGAAAACCCGTCTAGACTTCCGTCTTCGGGAAGGTGAGAATGAGAGAGTGTCGCACCGTCACAGGGTTGTTGAATTCGTGGCAGTGGCCATCAAGCGACTTTGCCTTATCCTCCCTCCCCTTCTGTTCGCAAAAGTTCCTTTTCCTCCGCACCTCGAGGCTCTACAAGTTCCTCGACCCCCGACACCATACACCCTACCGTAGCATAGCACAAGTAGGCCACCATACAGAATAACGTAGCAACTACATAAATTTACAGCAAAGGAGAAGAAAGTCGGATTTAAGCCTGGTCCAAAATTTGTATGGTTCTCTCGAAATCGTGTGTGCCCCAGGATTGTGCGTACAGTGCAGTACAGTACCGTACCGTCCGTACTGTACAGCTCAAGCACAGCACAGGTACTTTACTGTACGAGTACAGGTGCATCATGCTCCAAGGCTTTCAGGGCTCCTGCTAACCCCCTCAAAGCACCTTTTACATCATCAAGCAGAGCACCACGAGAGGTTCTAAGAATATCGGCAAGAGGTCTGCCTCCCTTACCTCTACCCATCTACCGCACTCTTCTCTCACCACTCTTACGCACGACACGTTGTCAATTTCCCATAAAAATACTAGTACCAGCGCTCTCTCTATCATATGCAACCAAGGATGCTCATTCATCCACACCATACTCGTACTCCTCTCCCTCTCACCCTTCTCGCCTTTCCCTTGCCTCCTCGAGTAATCGCTCGGGAGCCTCATCTGTGTCATCACCATCACCATCATCAGGTGCCAGAGAATCTACGATATCCGTCTCTGCCCTAACATATCATTCATCTGTGATCCATACAGACAATTCGATTGATGAGTATCCATCACACCGCTATCTAGATTCGCCTGCCTTACCATCCTCTCCATCTCTTTTTCCTCCCATCAATCAATCATATGCCGTGGGTAAGAAATCTAGAGGGGCACCTATGATGCCTCCCACTTCACCCTACGAAAGAAAACCAATATCGCGTACTGTACACATGCAACTTCACCCTGATCAAAATATCCTATCATGTCTTGCATTGATTATATTGCTCTGCTCTTGTACTGTACAGTGCACTACGCGTTACGATTACAGTACTAGTGCAATGATTGTTTACCCTCCCAACCGCCCCGGCCAATCGCTTCTTTCCGAGGCCTGCTCCACCGACATCATCGTCCGCCTTATTGTAAACTGAGAAGAAAAAAAGGAGACGGGTAAATCGCGCGTGGGTGGTAGTGCATAGCGGGGTGCGTTTGGTCTGGAATGGAATTCAATTGTCATATCCTTCGTCGTCGTCCCACCCTTGCGCTATGCTATAAGGTGGCTTTTTCTTTCCGAGCCCCTCATCACTCATACATGGCCTATATTGGTTTTGCATAGATTATTAACTTGGGGCTACAATTGATCGCCGCATCCCCCCTGCCTCCTCCTCCTGCCTCCTCCTCCTCCTCCTCCTCCTCCTCCTCTGCCTCTTGCTATTGTTTCTTCTGCCCCGCCTGCTGCCTTCCATAGAACGTTGCATCGGCCTCGGGCGATTGCTTCCGGTAGCCCTCAACGCCTGGTGCCGGAGGTGTGTAGATGTCCGCAGCGCCTGGTATCGTACGTGAAGTGTTTCCTGCGTTCCCCTGTTTCCCGGGGGCGCCGAAAGCAGCCTCCACTCCAGCTATGGCGAGTGCGCAGATTTCTGGGAGAGAGGGGAGCCCGAGGACGTGAAGTAATTCGTGTTTTGTTTTTGGGAGTAAACAGGAATATCGAGTATTTCGGAAGCTCCAAGACCAACTTAAAGCCGCTTATCTTTTGTGAAAGAGTAATGGGAATGCTGATTCCTTGGTGGATTTTCTAGAGTTGAATTCGGGAGGGAAGGGGGTCCTCTTAAAAATATTTTCAGACTACCCCAATATCTGCGTGCTTTCAATCGGTGCTCCTCAAACTCAGACTAGTCCAATGTTGCAATGAAGGGGGGTTAAAGTTATAACATAGAACCCCTTCTAACAAATCGGTAAACCATGATATTTGAAGGTAGTTGGAAGCAAAGAAACAAATGAAGTGATAGGAAAAGAGGGCAAAATGTATGATAGCAGAAAAAGCAAATAAACTAGTACTGGCACTCCACTTCCCCAGCTTCTAAGCAATAAATATTCCCACATCTGGGTTAAAGGTAGAAATCCCCATCACAGTTCCTGCTATTTTTGCTTACTACAGTATGATAAGACATTAAAGAACCCCCCCCTTCGATCCCCATTTTCAGAAACCCCGATCATCAAAGGCCTTCTTTGCAACATTGGACTGGTCTTGCACACCTTAGTGTCTGTTATTATTATTACCCCCTCCCTTTGCACCTCTTCGCCCCGCTGTTAGGCCTACTGGCTACGTCATCGCTTTGGTCAATCACTGTGTTCCCTTTCCCCTCTTCCCCCCCTCTCGCTCCTCCCCCCGTTTGCGCACGAAGCACCTAGCGAAGCAGACGAGGGAGGCCTAGAGACAAGCCGGGTGTCTACCTTCAGTATCGTTTGTCGTGACTACCTCGGGTGCACTGTCATGACCCCTTCCAGGGCGGTTGTTTTTCCGTGGCGTGGCGGTGGGGTGTAGAGGGGGTTGCAGGGTAGGGGTTGGCAGGCCACTCGTTTCAAACGCGATTTCTACCCGAGTGATTTGTTATGCAGGCAGTTTGTTCGCGGGAAACCCGCAGTATTTCGGTAACGTACTCCCTTGTACGGTGCCCTAGCGCACTAATTGTGCACGCAAAAAAGTGCCTGCCCTCCTCATTGCCCTGCCACCTTCGCACTGCACAAACAGGCATCACGAGGCTCCCGCTAACCAACCAACCAACGGACCAACCAACAAAAGAAACCGATTTGAGCAAACAAAAGCTCGCCCACCAAGATGGGGCACACCAAACAGACCGATTGCAGCTACAATTGCGGGAGTGTCTATTTCCTCACGTTCGCACTGACGGTCTTCTTCCTGTGGCTGGCTCCCGTACCTTTCGGCCGCCGTTTGGCTTCCTCTTCACCCTCTGCTTTCCCGCACTTTTCGGCAACCGCCCCGACGGAACTGCAGAATATGCCGGGGGGCGAGGGATCAGCGGAGGAGTATGCCATTTTTCTGCAATGGTTGGAGTATCATCGCCGCACGGGGAATTATCCACCCGGGGAGCTTCTGCTTTCCCCCAAACCCTCCCCGAAGAGCGCTTACCCCCAACGCTACTCCCGCCCGCCCTCCCCTTCTCTGTCTCCCTCCCCTTCCCCACCACTCCCTTCCTCCCCTTCCCCACAATTACCACCAGCACTACCATCCATCAAATCTAAAGTCTCTCCGGCTCTAGCTCCCCCCGCTCTCCCTACCCCTCTCTCCCCATTACCACCCCCGAAACCATACCTCAGATTCGCCCCGGGAACCCTAGTCCTCCGCCGCCGCCCTTCGTCCGACTACTTCGATGCCCAGGACAGACAACACCCCACCGACGGTCCGTTTATGCTGCTTCGCACTCACCCGTTCAGTCCTACCACCTGGCAACTGGACATTCCGACTGGGTCTAAAATGCCGCTTTGGCACCCCGAGGTCTCACTGGTTAGGTGGGACGAGGGGGTTAAGGAGATTAGGTGTTCTAGGGAGATGAGTGGTGGAGGAAGGGAGGTAAGGGTTCACGTTAAAGGGTGGGGATGTGAAGATGATGTTTGGGTTAGGAAGGATGATGCTTGGCCTGGGGATGGTGAGGCGGGGTGGTGATAGCCGAGTGAGCTTTTGTGAACGTGTTTTGCCAATCTCTTACAGCCTATCCTCTTAATTGCTATTAATACCTTGCAAATGTAATCTAGACCACAGTTTTACCAGAAAAATAGAAGATAGGATATCCCATATTGAATCAAGCTATCATACCAAATAAACCCCCACGTCCCCGTAGTTTACTATGTATCACTGCTCACCCCAGCCCCGACGGTACTGTATCACCCCACATCCTAAACCATTGGCCCACAAAACCCCCAGCATGATCGATCGCTCTATCCCAAGCACAACCTCAACAACAAAAAAGTACCGTATCACACCCGATCGCATGATCGCGACAACGATAGGAAGTCAGAATAAGGTTGGCTCCCCGAGGACCGAGTCGGCAGGCACCTGATTCCTCTTCCCTCTCCCTCTTTCTCTCTTTTTTTCTTTTTTTTCTTTCTTTCCCCTTCCCCTCATTCCGTCATCCATACCCTCAATCCAACTCCAGGAGAAGAAGGTATGATACATTAGATCGAACACAAGCCCCACAAGATACCCTATCACCGCGTAATCCACCTCGCCATCAACACAACCCCGTGACATTGAAAAAAAAAATGAAAAAATCCCCACTTCACCAATAGCGTCGAGAGAGAGAGAGAGAGAGAGAGAGAGAGCGCCCAGAGCATATGATACCGATCCAAAGACTGAGTCAAAAATGCGTGATTCCACGGGGGGACGTGTACTGAGGTTTAAGCCTTTCAGATGAGCCTCAGCTGGGTGTCAGTCCTATTATCTATGATAATTATATTTCTGTTGCAACGGGGGGGGGGATGGTATTATTATGGGTAATCAGGTATTATTATGTCATGGACGGGGATGGTTAGAGTAACCGTTACTGGAATTCGGTAGCGAGCCAGTTGGGTGAGTTTTTTAATAGCCTCTGGGCTTCTCCATTCCCTTTTATCTATCATACTTATCCGATCGGTGGAAAGGCTTTTTGTATTTGTGGGGTTGGGGATTTGGCTATTGGATTGCCGGTAGTTGTAGGGCTTTTTGTGGTGTTTCGGAATTATTGTTATTATGATATATTGTTATTCCCTTAATTTTTGGCCGGGGGGAGGGGGTTGGTTATTGGGTGAATTGGCTGGTTGGTTTGGTTGGTTAGGTTGGTGATGGATGATGGATGGATGGCTAACTAGGGAGAGGATATCTGTGGCGGTTACAGTCAGAATACGAGCAAGCCACTGTTGTGGAGGTGCTTCGAGTGAGCGTGTATGATGAACAAGGTACCCAAAAGGTGGCGGTGAGTAACTTGGCAGGGCCCTGAGTGATAAGGGGAAAGTGGAGTGATGAGTTGGTAGGTGATTCAGCGAGGGATCGTACTTGTATCAGTGCTTTCCAACGTTGGAGAGTTGTTCGACTTGGATTATGCCTGTACTGGTACTGTTCTAGATCTCCTTTTGTGTTAAGCGCGTTGGCGTTGGCAGTGAGTTTCGCGCGTAAACTAAGACATAACTGAGGTTTCTAGAGTTTCTGCTAGTGTAAGTTGGTCCAGTCTGTAACGAGATGTTCGACCTGGCGGTGGAGGCACTTAGTACAGATACCTCCTCCTCATTTTCTAGTTCAAGCTGAACCCTTCTGCTTGCCGCCGAATCATGTGCAGGTCTCAGTTCTAGTACTACCATAACCTAACCTAACACACAACTTGCTTCATCACTGACGCTATCGTAGCCTAGGTTTGAATATGTCGAATCTGCCAGTGCCTAACGCTATCAAGTTACGTGCATCCGCCCTGCTGCAGGCACCTATTTCTAAGCTTGCTACGATTGGTCCAGGAGCCAATGTAGTGCTACCATGTACTAATAAAGTGCAGAACGGTATCTAGCAATGCAATGATCGATTGTTCTAGCTGCATGGAAAATTTTTCATTAATCTGGGGTTTTATTCGGAGGGGTAGGAGCTGATGAGGGGAGAGGGGGAAGCAGTGATAGATCTATGGCGCGACGTTTGATATTCGACCTTCACACATGAACTATGACAGGAGGGATAGGGCACGCTTGATATACGATACACCTTATTAGCAGCCAGTGTCTATGACGGACTAGTCAGGAACCTGCCCGGCCATCCTGGCAATACACTACTACACCCCAGCATCATTCTCAATAAACGGGGGTTTACTAGATTATTACTATATCCGCACCCCCATGCCATATCGACGAAACATTGCATGCCACAACACTCTTGTAGGAAAGCCCAGCCAGTGATTGTCATCAACAACGACGTCGAATCCTTCAATACGATACCGCATCCCTACTCGAGTGCTCGTATGATGCAAGCCCGCAGATCACATGTATGCCCTCTCGCCCCTCCCTTCTTCCCACTGCCAATACGAAATATCACTCATGCCTCCCGCGCCCTGTCAGTGTAATCATGGCACTGACTAGAGCACGTCTCAGATCTTTGGTGCCCTACCAGACTATCACGCATCATTGGCCCCGTGTCAAGGTTTCTTAATATACACCTCCCCTTACACCCCTCCCCGCTATCGCGACTATTGCATACGGGATGCAATCACCCCCCCCCCTCTACCGAGCATGCGGGGTTAGCAAGCCAGGAGCGTAGACGGACGGGTGTATAGACGGAGGGACGGACAGACAGATGGACAGATGGGGAGACGGGCGGGCAGACAGACAGACAGACAGACAGAGGGATAGAGGGATAGAGGGATAGAGGGATAGACCGGCACAAGGCAAAACAGCGTATATCGCGGAAGTATCATTACGCAAACCTCTGATCCCTGTTAGACGATGAACGGGTGCGTTGTCAGTCATGCATTGGAGTACCTCCTTCCTGCCTTCTTTCTTCTCTCCCTTCATCCCTCCCTTCTCTCCTCGTTCCCTCCCTTCCTCTCTCTTACCTCTCTCTTCAATCCATCCGCCCTCCCTTCGTTTCTCCACTCGTACTTACCCACCTGCTGATACCCTACCATTCTCTCCAAACTAGCGGTTGAGGGAAGGTGAAGGGTTAAAAAATTAACTCCTCGAAGCCGAAAAACTCCAAACCCACAGCACAAGAAACTAGCCCCCGCCACGAGCAGCTGAACATCCCAAACACGTCAACCCCAGCTGACGCAAAGCGAACAAACAACCCCTACCCACCATACCCAACCCCGCCACACAATTCCCGAGTGATGACCCGTGATACACGTCACGCGCTTGCTTACCGTACATGCTGCGCCGCAGTCTCTCCCATTCGCATTCGCCACCTGAGAAAATAGCACCGCCACGTCCTTTTTTCCAACTCATTTTTCCGGCCCTCCGTTGCTGACTTAGGATATAATATGATGAATTACCGTATCATACCTCGCAAGATGGTTTTTGGGCGGGTGTGAGATCCCGACCTATCGCTCTCGTGACGAATTGGAGCTCGCTCGATTCCTCCTGGTTTTGTTTCTGGGTTTGACTGGTTGAGCGGCTGGTTGGGTTCGGAACTTTTCTGTTTGGGTGGGTTTGATATTCGACTGGGAAGGGAAATGGGAACCGGTTATTGGAGGAGCGAGTGATGGATAATAACGCAATTGCATAGAGTAGAGTAGGAACGGGTCTTTTTTCTTTTTGATTTTTGATTTTTGATTTTTGAGAGTGTGGTGATTGTTGCTCTGGGCGTTTTTTTTTTGTTTCTTTTTTGGTACTTGTATGGCACTACTATATTAGGTTATCGGGGGTGAGGTTAGTGGTTGGCTTATGAGGAGGAAGTGGTCGTTTGCCTTACACTAGGGATATGGTATTATTATGCGGTGCTCTGGGGGGATTAATTACCGTAATTTAGTTTATTTGCAGGAGCGAGGGGTTTTGGCTTCTTGCAGATTGTTTTCCTTTTTTGCTTTGCTTTGCGTTTAACTTATGATACTGTAACTGGGTCTCTTCCTTCTTGTGGATTAAGGGCCTTACCAGACAATATCTTTCCGTTACCGGGATCCCATGCTAGCCCTATGCCAATATCACACTCCCTCACCTCACTTGACCCGCTTCCCCTCCATCACAAACCCTCACCCATGTTCAAGATGAACATCCCAGCATTGCATCAAACCGACCAATAACCACTCCGAAATCCCTATAACTTCCTCCTCCTCCGCTCCTCCTCCTCCTCCACCCCACCTACCCCTCTATCCTCCAGAGTATTCCCAACAAAACTACTCTTCCAAGACCTCATCCCCCCCCTACCAGTGCCTAGAACTGACAGTCATTATATTTGGAAGAAGAAGAAGGATAAAAATAATAATAATAAAAATGGACATTTCTCCAATAACCTTCTTCCTAGCAGTAGCCATCTGCATAGCGTACGCCTGGCTGGTAATGATCCTAGTCGGCAAACTCACCTTCGACCGACACCTCGCAGAGCCCGACGTCTGCCCAAGTGATGAGGACGTGGGGAAGGGCCTAGACAGGAGCCTGATTAGGGGTGCGCCGGGGACTGACACGGACCCTTGTAAGGCCAAGGCCAAGAACCATTGATGTGTGGTTGAAGGACGACCGTGGTAAGAGGGCGGAGGCGGGGGGGGGGGAAGGAAGCGCTAGGGAGGAGAATGGAGGAGGAGGAGGAGGAGGTTGTGAGGAAAACTATAGAACGCGTTATGAATGAGAACCCTCCTTTCCGCGGTTATGATGATATGTCGCTTGCTCGCGCGCGCGTGTATGCGAAGGGGGACTTCACGTGTGAAATTGGGTAGACTATCGACGGTGGCGGGGCTCGGGTGCATGCGTGGGGGGTTTTTTTTCCTCCGTCCGTTGATGTGATATTATGAGAATATTGATGCCTAAGTTAATGCAGGGTTTAGAGGGAGGGCCGCTGACGAAGTTGTTGTGGTTGCGGCACGCCCTGCGATGCTATGCGCGGGCTGGTTGGGAATCGCGCCTTTTGGGAGCGAGGGATATATTATGATACCAGCACCCACTATGATGTTATGGATATTCCGCTGTGGGGTAGGGCATGTAGGGAGGTAGGTAGGTAGCCAGGTTTACACCACCGCCGTGCGGTTCCAGATTCACTATATATTTCTGCTCCCTCGGTAGCTTGCATGGCTGTTCGCCTCGTCGGGTGTTTTGGGCAGTAGTGGGCAATTTGGGGGGGCAGCAAGGGAGTGAGCGATGCAGGGAAGGGTGATGGATGGATGCTCGTGGTGCTAATTGCGCTCTAATCGCACACCGATGCGGGCTTGGGGATGAATTCTGGGATACGGTTTTCGTGCGCGGTGGTTGTGGTGGCCTGCTACCGTAGGTCTGCGGTAGTGCCTTAGCTTATGGAGAGATTGTCCTGGGCGCCAATTGCAGGGTGGAGAAAACGATTCATGGCCGCTTTTGAAAGAAAAAAAAAAGATATTCCTATTCCGATACCGGTTCCTTCTGGGAGCTCTGCGGAGTCCGTCTGTGGGGTAGCATTTACTACTCTATCTCATAAAACGGCCCGAAAGAAACCCTTCCGATGACTGCCTCCGCTATCTCGCATGCCCATTCCTGAGAGATATCGCCTTGTGCCGCGGATGGGCTCCTAAAGCATCTAAGGACATAGTGCGCCCCCCCGTTGAGGGCCATACCACACCACACCACATTCTGCCTTTACACGGCCGGGGGGGGGGGAATCCACCCTATCCATCTATCCATCCATCCACCAACTCCGAAGCCCCAATCACCAAGCTTCAGAAACCACCGGAAGCAACAAGTAGGCATAGCGCAAGTTCCTCAATAGCGTAGCGCGCAATAAACACACACTTACTTGCACTACATATAATCTTCCAGACCCCACCGAGTGATTACAATGATGATACCATCGAACCAACAATCCCTAAACCCACCAATGCGTAAAGTAGTATAGCACCGCAATAAAACCACCTTCAATCGCCTCTCTCTCTTTTTCCCCCTTTCCTTTCATTTATCAATCATGGAGCACAAAGCTTTGCCAGCCTTGATATTATAGACGCCGCGGGAAGATTATCTTCCGCTTCTCAACCGTAAGTTGTGGGGACCCGTGATACATAAGTTACCTGGTATTATACCCCCTCCTCTCCGGAAAGTCCCTCTGCCTCCAAACAGTCCCTCCCGTTGCCGGCCCTGAAGCCCTAGGTTGATCTATGCTATAGCACAGCCTTTTCATGAGTATTCACCCACCAACAAAGTCGCAGAACAAGCCACTGGGCCCGCGGCAAACCCTCGGGACGATATTTTGGGCCTTGGTGCCAGGCATGATAGCACGGAGTTCACTACGGTAGGATATAGCGCGCATCCGGGCATCCAGCACTCTACCATCACAGGAAATCACCCGCTCAAAGCATGCACAGTACTATTATCGCTCTTTTTTAAAATCTGGAGACAGGTCCCTGTGGCCAGCAAAAGGGACCCGCCAACTACCATGAACAGGGAACATCACAAGTTTAAATTCCCCCGCCGCAGCAGAGGTGTTCCATCGTCAAAAATAGCCCTTGTGAGTTTCTCTTTTGGCTCCCTGAGAGGAGGGGGGCAGTGCGGTCACTACTTCAGTCGAGGATCTTACTTATTTCATTCTGGATTGTTCCTCACACCATCTGGTGTTTGTGCTTCTGTACTGTGCTGTACTGTGTGCTCTACCCGTGCGGTTAACCCAAGGGGCTGGAAGATTGAAGATTGCTTGACTACATGTAAGGCTCTGGGGATATCTTGCCCTCGGTGAGGTTCTGGGCAGCTCCGACCCAGTTTATTTAACTGTGTAGTTGTTGTTTCGACAGTATGGTAGCATATTGGTCCCGGAGGCCATGTTTGTTTGTTTGTTTGTTTGTTTGCTTGTTTGTGGGATTGGTGAAGGCGAAGTAGAATGCTGCGGTGAAGAGAGAACCGGCGGAGGTGCACCTACAGTAGGAGAAGGAAAGGGAGAAAAAAAATATGAGGGCTAGATATTTTGTTTTGAGTTTTTGCAGCCATAGATTGAAATTACACAGATCCTCAGAGCGGGCAAGCTCTCCCATAGCGATGATAAGGGAGAAGAAGAAAAAAAAAGGAGAGTAATTGATGAGAGGTGCGTTATCCCCTCCAGAGTTTCACAGCTCTCGAGCACAAGGGCCGCTACCAAAGAAGAATACAGATCATCAATTGTAGGAGAGAAGAGGACAACACAAGTCCCAGGCTATGATACAAAAACATTTGCCCGTAAATTCCCGCGACTCAAGAGGCCACAGGTAAAGAATTTAAAAAAAACAAACAAAGAACATTCTCCCACCAAAGCCTCGAACAGCAAAGCACAGCTAAAAAAAAAATATAAAAAAAATCAATCGAGGGAAACACAGCCAGCATGACGCTCACATGAAAGTTTTCAGCGGGTATACAGCCATCAAACAACAAGCATCCCGATCATTTCCCATCCCACCAAGACCAGCAGACCAGCGCAGAACAGTGCTCCACCACCACCAAACACCCCTAGTCAAGGAAAGGAAAGGAAAGGAAAGCAAGCAAAAATCAATCAAACGGCCCAGCACCTAAAAACACCTTCTGCGAAAAAGCCTTCCACATAGACACCGTGACCTCGGCCGTCTTAAAAATCCTCCTGCACTGCCTCATCTTGGCCTTCTCGGCCTTCGAGAGCCCGCGAAATTCCCTATTCGCCGCATACATCATGTCGAAATACACGCACGACCGTCCCTCCCTCTCGCGCGTTCCCTCCGCGAAGGTGCTAAAGTCATGTAGATGCTTTGCGATGACCTGCTGGCGGAACGGGGATTGGTTGATGAGGTATTCCGCTTTGCGCTGGGCGCTGGCGCGGAGTGGTGGTGATTGTGGGGGTTCTGGTAGTTCTGGTGAGGGTGGCCGAAGGGAGGAGGAGGAGGGAGAGGAGGAGGAAGAGGAAGAGGGGATGAGGTGCGGGAGGTTTTGGACGTCAGTGTCGTTGTGTGGGCCGCCAGAGGTGATGTTTTGGTTTGTGAGGGTGTGGCGGGGGCGTTTGTGACGGCGGAGGGTGAAGTTGGTGATTGGGGGTCCGGTAGACATTTTTCTTTTCTTTCTTTTTTTTTGTACGGTATTACCGTGTTGGGTCTTTTTGTGTTTTTCTTTCGGTTGGTGACTTCTATGGAAGTGTGTGTGTTTTTGTTTTGGTGGATGGGTGAGTGGGAGGTGGAAAGGTGCGGTGTGGTGGTGGTGGGTGGATTAATGAATTGGCCGGCGGAATTGGTGGATGTTTCTGTCTGCAAACCCCAAGCTTTTGGGGGCTCGCAAACCCGCAGAAGCCGATGAGTCAACTAGAAGGCCGTGATGATAGGCGTGTCTAGGAACGAAGCCCTCGCTTCATCGACCCTGAGCGCAACCAGCTTGAGAGGGTATATACCTTTAATGCTGAGATTCATGAGATATCATTCGGCGCAAGTTCGCCAACGGAAGAAAAATGGATTTGCTAGGTAATGCAGCTCAGAGTATCTACCGCTCATACACATTCGTGCCCAGGACCTCGCCCCTAACCCAATTCCCCATCTAAACCCTATCCAGAGAAAAAAGACGTTACAATACCATGCCCAAAACACCCAACCCCATCTTGCGCCAACAACCTCCACCACCGCAACCACCACCTCACCCCTACCCCAAGCACCATTACATCCGTAACAGCCCTCAACAGCGTCTCCTCGCACAACTCAATCTGCGTGTCCACACTCTCCCACTCCGGAACTGCAGCGCCTCCAACTAACCAACAGTCAGTAGAATAACCTCCGGCCCCCGCCCGCCTTTGTCAACTAATTTGTGATACCGCTTTAGCACCATAACAGAGCACGTCCAGCACAGCCCAGGGCAGAGTACTTGCCGGGGGTAGTTTAGTTCATGCTGTATTGTATCATACTTCCGGAACTTGAGCGCATTGAGAAAAGTACGAGGGTCACGAATTATCACACGGAAGCACCCAGCGCTGGGGTACGATAAGTGTGCCAGGGAGGACTACGAAGTGGAGACAGCAACGAAAGGCATGCATAGAAGAACCCAACCACCAGACGAACATGCCACCGCATTGCAAGTAGACATCATCACGCTCAAGGTCCGAAAATCTCATCTGGAGAGAGAGAAAAAATAAAAACAGAAAGCATGTATGATACATGATAAGGTCCTAAAACACCCATCGCAGTTTCAAAGGCAAATACCTCAACGCCATAAGATACTAACACCCGCAAAAAAGAGAACCCCACCAGCTAATTGTGGTATGCGGACGATAAGGAAAAGAAAAGAGAAAGGAAGAAAAGAAACAGGTATGTGAGCCTAAACCGCAACCAAAACCCCCTCTATGATCCGCCTCTCCTCGCCGACTACAAGGTCCTTATGCTTTTGCAACACCTCCTCGATCTCCCCCTTGACCGCCCGCAGGTCCGCAGTCAAATCCCCATCTGCCTCAATTTCATCAATCTTCCTCTTCTCGGCCTGTAACAAATGCACAAGTTTCTACCCCGCCAATCAGCCCACGTAAGCAAGCAGATGAAGCAGGAAGGGGGATACAAACATTCACAAACCCGTCATACTTGACCTCTCTCCTAATCTTCCCTTCCAGTGCCCCCTCCAGCGCGGAAATCTGCTCCCGGACACTGGCAATCATCTCCCACACGAGCACCTCTTCCTCCCCCGCCTGCAATCCCCCAGCTTCAGGATCTCCTGCAAGGATCTTAATCAACCCGTTCGCTTCTCTGAGGTCTTCTTTCGAACCACGGCGTAGGCATGCTTGTAATCGTGCGGAGTAAGCTAGTTCCCGGCGGTGGCGGAGCTCGAGTTTTGAGTACATTTTCTGTTTACTGAGTATTAGCACTTTTGGTCATGTTATATGTGAAGGTGGAGAACAAGCCATATAAAGAACACCCGAGAGCTCGTATCCCTTAGCGCGGAGGTTGTCGCATACCTTCCTAACCGTGGAAACGTATGGAAGTCCTATACCGGCGGCTTCAAGAGTCGTCAAGAGCTCGACCAGACACGCGTGTAGGGTTCGTTCTTTGAGGAGGATCAAGAGTGGTTGGAGAAGCGGAGGCTGTGAGAGGATTGTCAAGAATAGAACGTCGGAGTGGGAGCAGTAGCGGAGGAGCTAATATTACTCGTAAGTGCTACACGATAGAAGGGAAGGGAGAAGAGGAATTTGGGGGGACTTACCTCAACGGCTTGAACGGCAACATCATCGCCCGAAGCAGCAAACCCGATCAGTGCCATCGCGGCTTCGTATGCCCTAATTGCCCCCCCCCCCCACTGTTATTAACATTCTACAGAAAGCTCAAGGATAGACAAACGTATTCCCCCCCTTCTCCCGAACATATTCGAGTACTTTCGCTCTCGCACGAACGCTAGATCTACCACTTGAACACGCATTCGCTTAATCCTCACCATCATCATTAGCTCCCCCCCCCCCCTTGTCTCCATATTTCCATCTCACAAGAGGGCGCGTACAAATTAATTGCGCGAGCTGCGACATTTGCGGGCGCAGATGGTGTGAAGAAATCAATCTGCGAGATAACATTGCTGGGTGTAATGGGTGATAGTACGGTATGGAGCCCCCCTTGATTAATATGGAAATATGGAAATATGAAATCTGAAGGGTGGGTGTAGAGAAAGTTGGGTTCGGGTTTTGAGGCCTGAGGCTCTGTTGCAGGTACCGTAGTTGTGTTGGAGCACTCGTACGACTGGGGGTGGAAGATCTTGGCACCCCCCATTTTCTTACCATATGAGTGTTCGTCAGCCACCCCTAATACAAATAGAAATACTGTACTCGAGTACTTGTACTCGTATGCTAGTGATTAAATTAGAGTAGGACATCGATGGGAATTTATCTTGTGACAATCCCTTTCCATTGAAATGGCTTGCCAAGAATGGTTGAAGGATGTTTAGTAGTTAGGTGAGTGGTGCCTCAGTTTTGCATGAGAGCTCCATTCAAAAGTCACGTTTGGTTAATGTCAGCTGTAGTATATCCGCAATAACCTTTGGCTAATGCAACTTAAGGGCAAGAGGGCTACACAATCAAATTTCGAGAGGTTCCTGCTATCAGCAAGAGTTGCCCATATTCTTTACTCCATAAAACATGTGATTGGGTTCATCAAGCAGGATGCATTTGGTGCAAAATCGAGTGAATGCCAAGGTATTCCACCCGTTAGTTGGCGTTATTCATGCTGTACCTTGAGGAATGTGGTGAGTGATGGGTGCGGTCAATCGGGGACGCTTCATCTTTGGGAAGGGAACAGAAGTAAGGAAAGCAAAGTGCATTTATAAGAACAATCCCAAACCACAGATATAGCCAACTTAACCAACAGGCAGTAGAACAAGTGAGCCGTCCTTCACTACCACCGGGAGCTGAGGATGTCGCTGCAATTTTTAAATTTATTATATTATACAACTACCCAAGAACCGATGAAGCGGATTGAATTGCCCGGCAGACAAATGATACAATACCGGCAGCGTTACGGCGTAGCCTCGGCAAGTATATAACACCATGGCCGCCGGTGACAGGCACAGCAATGACATCCGTCTCACTCCAATCATTAACAATAAGAGAAACTGACTCATCCCGACTACCAATTTTACAACCCTTACCCGAGCACAGTCACCCGGCCTGTGGTGTACGGTGGTTCAGAAGATCCGCCAATGGATCGATCAACACTAACCACAGTTCGGGTTCAACTCTCCTGCGAATGACAGCCGGTGATGCCAGGTAAATCGGGCCGTCCTAGTGCACGTCATACATCACTTCGGGAGGACGAGGGGACTACTGGAGCATTGCTACAAGCTACTGTGGCCGAAAGGCTAATTGCCACCTACCCCCAGAAAACGAGCGTATAATTTCGTATACCAACCCCGTTTTTTCTACCTCCGTAGATATCCCACGCAAAAGGAAGGAGAGAATAAGGGAGTAAAAAAGAACAGCAATAAGACGATAAGCAATGAGCTGCAACTTGTTTCTCTACCGCAGTGTAGAGCAGAGTAGGGTAGGTAGGGTAGAGCAGAGTGGAGCAGAGCAGAGTAGAGTAGAGTAGGGAAACTTGGCAGAATAAAATTAAGAAAGCAAGAAAGAACCTGCAACAAAAAAAGACTCATGCGGCCAATGCGCTAGACCCCAACTTCCTGATCACCCGCTGTGCTTCCGACACCCTCTTGTTTTACTTCACCAACTCTCTCGCCTCCGACCTCGCTAGTCTCGATAGCATCCCCAGGGCGTTGGCTGTCGGGGATAGCTGTTGGGATATCGTCCTTTTCTTTCTTCTCTTCCGCCTTGGAGACAGGCGAAGTAACAGAAGTATCGACGTCCCTGCCCACTGCAGGGGCCGCTGGTTGGCCAGTACTAGTGACCCCAAGAAGAGTTGTTGTCGAGGGGATTGGGGCTGCGTCTTTCTTGGTTTCGGCCTTAAGTTCGGATTTGGTTCCCGTTTTCGACCCGCCGGTGGAATTAATGGCTGACTCTTCGCCCACGTTGACACCTTTGTCATCCATACTCCACACAGTCCAAACACCAACAATCTCCATCTTGAAAGCTGCGGGGTCAGTCTTGGCTTCAGTCTTGGTTTCGGCCTCCTTAGCGGTTGGCAATTTCCTTCCTCTTGGCCCCTTAGCCCTGCTCTTTCGCACATCGCCCAGCACCTCCGTTGGCTTATCTTCCTCCTCCCCTGCAGGCTTCTCCTCCTGCTTCGGAGCCTGGGGACCCAGTTTCAGTCGTTGATCGAGGTCGTTCATGAAGCCGGCTTTCAGGGCAGCAATTTTCCCGCCAACCCCTCCTGCTCTAGGAGGAATAGCGGGCTTCGGTTTCGAGCTAACTGGTGGTGTATTACCGGGCGCTGCACTACCGCTTGACCCACTTGATGCTACGGGAGGGGACTCAGTTGATGGAGATCGAGCCATGGTAGTTGCTGGTCTGTTGGGCCGTGCGGGAACCTTAGGCTTAGGACGGTCGGGGAGGCCTGGCGGTGCTTTCTTATCGGGACTAATTGGTGCGCTTTCTGAGCTAGTACTCGATGCAAGAGTTGAATCGCCAGTTTGCGGAGGCACTTTTCTTGCAGGGCGGGTGGAAGGAACCTGAGGCCTAGCTAGGGAGCCCGGTTCCGTTGTGCTTGACCCTTCAATAGGAGCTCCAGCTGTGGGCCTTGCATTGTCCTCTTCCTCCGGAATAGAAGTGATCTTGTCATCCAATCGAGCGGCCCCTGTAGTTGTAGCTCTACTCTCATGCTCATTTGTACTCCCTTCCTGGGGATCATTAGATGGAGTAACTGTAGTGCTGAGTTGCAAACTCGGCGGGACGTCCTCCCAGATATCATTACTTGGGAATCGCTTGACCCCATTTCTGTCTCCAGAACCAGCCGACTCTTCACCCTTTTTGCCCCTCTTCAAAAGTCTGTCCAAGTGTTCATCAGGACCTTCCGATTGTACCTCGTGTCTATAATCCCCTGCTTTCTTCTTTGCATCTTTATGCCGTTGCTCGAACTCTTTCTCATCACCAGGTTCGTAATGGTCGTGAGGTTGGCCCTGAACATATTCCGGGGTGCTACTAGTTCGTTCAGCTGGCTTCCCCTCCTCCCTGGAATCGTCCTGGGCCTCAGCATCTGCAGTAGGCGGAGATGAGACGATAGCCTGGAGGTGTGCGTGGTCCGGGGCCTCCTCCCAGATATCTCTACTGGGAAATCGATGACCAGAGCTCATAGAAGGCGGCAAACCCGGACGTTTCGGCTTTTCTTGGATATTATCAACAGCTCCTGCAGCACATCTTCCCGCACCCTCGTCTTCATCTTCGGGGAACAACGGTTCGGTCTCCTCTCCGGGTTGCAACGCGAGCAATGATTCTCGCAATTCGAACCCAGTATTGCTCGATAAATTGGCTGGCTCGATATCGATATCGCTGTCGTCGTCGTCGTCGTCGGCATCCGAACACGGCCCAGTAGGGGCCACACTATGAGGCCGAGTATTGGGCATGGAACCAGGCCTCCTAGGCGGGAGGGGAGGGGAGATAGCCGGCAGCATAAACTCCCCACCACGCTTCTGAACCTCATCGGAGGCCAAGATAGGATGCTCACGCTCTTCCTCCTCTTCCTCCTCACCCATCATGCCCAAAGCAGAACCAGGTCTAGTCCCAGCCCTCGAATCATGGTGGTGGTGGTGATGATACACACCGCCATGATGCGGGAGTGCGTCTAAATGAATGCTTATTTCCTTATCTTTCTCATCAATGCTGGTGGAAGAGTTTGCGACAATGCCGTACAACGATACAGGGGCATCTTCCGAATCTCCGCGACGTAACGTGGGTGAATGCCCGGTGGTAGAGGTACCCGTTGGCTGCGGCGAGATAACACGAGCATACTGCTCGCTGGCCAGATAACCAATTTCTTCGTCGGGAACTGGAGTAGTTGCATCGTTGGCAGCATCCAAGTCAGGGCTCTGCGCAACCGACTGGTTGAGATCGGTGGAGCTCCTGGCTGCACATGCACAAAAAAACATAATCAGCAGCGCTCTCATTGGACGGTGGGCTAAAACATAAAACACATTGACGATCAACGGGTAAAAACACGACTGGACTGCGATGCGTCTAGCATACAGGGAGAAGAGGAAAAGCAATTTGAGAACAATCAATATTAAATCTAGGTAATGAAACGTAGAGATTTTATGATGAGTTTCCTCCCCCTTCTCCCATCCACTTTCTTTATTTCCTTTTTCTCAGGAACACAAGTGGAAAAAAAGATCCGTACAACAATTAGTTTTTTTTATAGTTTTATAAAAAAACAAAACAAAAAAAACACATTCTCACTTGATGGAGACAGTGATAACATTATGGAAAAAGTGAAATGGAGGGGGAAAATAGAAATAGCTTACTGTACGGATTAATCCCCTTCGGTGTTCCCTGCCCGTAGGCTCCTTCATCCATCTCCCACTCCTCTCTATAAACATGACTTCTCTTCCCCGCGCCTGGCGTTGCAGCTGGGCTAGGAGCCTGCACATCCCCTGCATTGGGATACATAGGTACTCTCCTTCCAATCTGCGGGATTCCCGAATCGTTCTTCAACGTGGTGCTCGTAGTTATGCCTGAGCCTGACTCCGTTTGCTTCGGTGCTGGCGGCCTTGCGACAGGGGCGTGAAGCTCGGTAGTGGGTGGAATAGTAGTTAGCGCGGGCCCTTCTTGCTCAAAAGGTGATCTTGAGCGTGACTTTGAACTCGGGCGAGGCGGGATATCGGGGACTGCTGACCTCGAGGGTCTAGGTGGAATTGAAGGCGGAGCACGCATGATGACGGGAGTATTTTGCGTATAAAATACGTATGACAAGAGGGAGTTTTTTCCAGAGGGGGGTTTTTTTTTGGAGGGGGCAAGAAAGGGACGGAATTGTGGAATGGAAGCAAAGACGGCTAGAGGGGGAAGGGAAACTTTTGAAATCTTAACCTCTCGATGGTTTGTTTGGGCCGACAAGGCCGAACCTCTTCAAGGGAAGTTAAGCTTTGAAACTTGGTCCTTCCCCTTTCACAACAAGGAAAGGATGGAGGAAGGGAAAGAGCACGAACCCTGGAGAGGAAATGAGATGAACAGTAATTTTTGCGGGGTAAAAAAAAAAAAGAGAACAGGAACTGGCCCTTTAAGTAAGAGCAGGTATGTAAGAGAAATTCAAGAGCAGTATAATAGGAAGAATAAAAACCCAGACCAAGGTTATGCCATCCCCGGAAGGAAGGACCACAAAAGTCATGGGGACAACCCCGTTTTTCTATTCTATTCTACCATTTTTGTATTTTGATGGGCACAAATTGATAGTCAATCCCTTGCTCACACGGTACAAGGGAATCCAAAAGAGGAGATGAAGCATTCTGCAGAAAGGGGAAGGAAAGGCGTGAGTGGTACAGTGAAGCACGATACTGGTGCATGGCCTGTCACTTACGGGTGCTTTTTTTTTCTTTTTCTTCACTGGAGCCTTGGGCGGCTGCCACTAAATAAATAAAAAAAGTGCATGTGCTGTGCAAGGCATGACGTTGTCTACGGTCACCTATCGTAACTCGGATGCTGAGCTGACGAGAGGGAAAGGAAGCGAGACAGATCTGTGAGAGGTGGATAGAGTGTCTCTGTCCTGACCGAATACTGGTATACCTGCACTCAACTGCCTTTCATCAAATCTACCGGTATCTGAGTGAGTGATTGCCAGGGACGAAAGAAAGTGATGGAGGGTGTGGAAAAAAGAAGGATAAAAAAGGGGTTGATAGCTAGCGTCCCCACCAGTATGAGTACGATACCAGTACGTAGCTAGCTGCTATCAAAGGCTAAGATTGATATAAGTCCAATGGAGAAGGGAAAGGAGGAGGATAAAAGGGACAAAAGCTAAGATAAACGATAGGACAGACCAATTAACCCCTCCCCCCTGCTAAGGAGTCGAAGAGAGAGCTGATAAAGTAGATATTCATGCATGAATTAGAGTTGAACCTCCACCACCACCACTCGCACCCAACGGATAAAACAAAAGATTTAAATATCTACCCCTCTTCCACATCATCGTCATCATCCCCACCCCACATACCGGCAGTGCATCCTATCCATCTCCCCAGTGCTCATAGGAGAATAAGGAATAGAGGGGGGAAAAACAGCTATCATATTATTATCTCCGTCACTAGCCTACCGGCATAGTATAAGGTATTATCGATAGTACAGCACGGCATCATACGGTCCTCTGTTACCTACGAATAGGGACACGCTCATGAGAATATTCCCTCACCCAACCGAATAGATCTTGAACACAATCGGGTCGTCGCCCCTATCAGGGATCTCGCACTTGGCCAACAGCATGCGTAAGATTGCAAGAAGGCTTCTGGGCCCAGCGCTATGCACACCCATCCATCGGCGGCAAGCGGCAAGTCATTGCTGCAAACAAGGCTATTGTTTTACTTCTGGAAAGAACCTTGGAAGCTTGCGTGATGCCCGTACTGTACCCCTTGCTGACTTGCGGGGTACCAGCGAATTACTTGTAGCCAACGAGATGAAGTCGCCCACCTATGACACGAGAGGGTACCCGTACCTCCGCGATGAGAGAAACACCGAGACATAGACTACCGCACACGGATGAAGGGCTTTCTACCAAAGAATTCTATAGCTGGAACCGTAATACATAATGGCATTCCTAACAGAACTGAAGAAAAGAAAGCGCAATAACATAACTTACATTAAGGAAAAAGGCCTGCTCAGCTGGATGGAACTAAGGGAAGGAAATGTTGAAAAACTCATCAAGATGGTCCATAAATATACAATGTAGGAAGCCCCCGTGGCTAGAGGCCATCCTAACCTCTCTTATTTCTTCGGGACCCTCCTCACCTTAGAAAAGGAACCTTCCTTCCTTCATCGTCGAAGAGACAGCGAGAACACCGGATCGGCATCAATGCCCTCCACTTGCCGATGAGGCATAACGAGGAACAGGTCCGGGAGGAAATCGAAAAAGGCACTCTCACCGATCCATTAAAACGCACCATCGAGTAATTCGAAGAGCGGGTAAAAGAAGCGAGAGAAAAAGAAGAAAAAGAAGATCCATATCCCATCGCCAGAAGAAAAAGAGAAGAAAAAAGGAAATAGAAAACGAATCCCATCCATCCTCGTGAAAAGAATATCCGCTCATCATCTGACATTTTATATGACACCCTTCCTAGTGCCTTGTCTGCCTAGCGTGCCTCCTCTACATAAAGCACCTTCTGTTCTTTTTTTTCTTTAGACGATCATCTGTGCGACACCAGCTCCACCTAATGTCTTGCTTCCCATGAACTCTTGTCCCTTAAGACCGGCCAAACCATAGAAGCAACCAGCAAAAGTCAAGACCACCGCTGCAGCAATCAAACTGGACGGGTCTTTAATGAGACTGAGCCACTGGACAGTAGCCATAGTCAAGTAGATACCAGCACGTCCATAGTTTGAATGGAATTTACGCACAAAGTCGTCGAATTTCTTTGAAGTTGGGCAAATGCGCAGAAGAAGTGGGATTTCGATGAAGATAAGTAGAAGACCGGAAACTCTGCAAGTGACGGAAATTTGTTAGCAAACCAGAATGGAATGGTGAAAGGGGGGTAAAAGTAGCACGGGGGTAACAAACAAGCAAATGACTGAGAAGATGATGAGTATAGAGGCGTGGAAGACGTTTGCGATGCCGACAGCAATACAAAGTAGGATCGCTATAATGCCCGTCCTATTTCGCTCGATTAGTGAATCATTCCCTGCCTGCACGCCCTCTACCCATAAGAAGGCTCTAACCATTGACCGTATATACCTACACATCGCACACATTTCCAGTCAGCTTCATCAATCTTCCCATCCCATCCCATCCTATCGTATCCAAACCAGTCCATCTTAAATCATGAGGGGCACGGTAACTTACTGAAGTTCCTGGTCTTAAACTCCGAGCCGATACTCTCCATGATCCCCATTGTTGCAGATTTGTTTCTATCTCGTTCCTGGTGGGAAAAATCTATAGGTTTAGCTCGTCGTGTTCGTTATCGTAAAGTCGTTCGTAACGGGCGGTATGTGAGTAGTTGAGAGAGGGGGGGGGAACGAGGGAGGAGAAGGAGCGATAGTGGGGTGACGGGCGATGGAGGACGTATGTTTGTGGGTCTGAGCTTAAAGTTAGTCGGGCCGGCGATGATGATTGTGCCTCGTGTTCCTTTGAAAGTTGGGCTGGGCGCTCTCGTAAGCCTCTCTTTTCTGGTGGTCTGTAAACGGTAGGACTGTGGCTAAAAGGGCCTTGGCGGCTTTCGCTGCTGGAACTCCCTCAGGCACCGGTAATCACTATCCTAGAACAAATACCTCTTTGTTCGCCGCGAATAAAGTACGAGTACGGCAATGAATTTTAAACCCGTGACTTGACCCTTTCTGACCCTTTCCTTGACCAGAAGCCGCTCTTCCGGAATATGGATGGGCTCTGGAGGGCTGCAAGTTACATATTATAAACGCTAAGTACTTAGCACTTAGTCTATTACTTCGTTCTATGTGTTTTAGCTAGGCTAACGGAAGCAAAGAACATTAAACTATCATACAAGTACAATAGGATGGGCACGGGCTTGATGCAGCCGCGTGGCCACTGCTTCGCAGCTGGGATTTCTCCCACCTTCTCATCCCCAGGCGGCACCGCTGTTGCTCTCGGCTTGTTCCATTCACCTCCACAGGGCTCTACAGTGAGGGTACAGCCCTGTGCTTGGGGATTCCGCTTCAGATTGTCCCGCTCCCAAGTGGTTCTCCTACTCAATCTAGACACGATATGTGGTGCTTCGGTTTGAAAAGTAGCATATCTCCGCAGGGCACCGCATGTACTATACCGCACCCTACACCAGATATCTTCTTCCCAACAGGCTACCATTACCATAGGTACGAGCACGATGCGCTCGAGTAAAGTATACAGTTCTTAAAACGGACAAACATTTATTCCCGCAACCTAAAGTCACCCTTCTCTCTCTTACTTTCCTCCCGGCTCGAACCCTTGCCTGTTCCCTGCCCGAGATCCTAGAAAGACACACTTAGGGAGAAAAAGAAAAAAAAAGAAGGTAGGAAAAGAGGAAAGTAGAAAATCAAAGGTTCTACCAAGCTGGGTTCCCACTGGTATGATACAACGCCAAAGAGTAGTGAGGTCGTAATAGGCTAGGTAGGGAAGACCTACGAAAATACCAAGGAAATTTGTTTCTGGCATTCTCTCACGACGCCTGTTTCCCGGAAGGTTGGGAGTAGGAGAAGTATCATAGGAGAAGCGAACTTTAAACAGCAAAAGAGAAGAAAAGAGGAACGAGGCGAAGCGAATAAGGTGAAACGTTTATGATTTTGAAGAAAAAAAGCGTTGCTCTGAGCTTAAGCATAAACAAGTCTAAATATATCGTTGAGAACATAGTAGGTGCCGCTGTCGGGTATGAGATGGAAGCACTGAGAATACTTTTGAGGATGCTCGCCGTCATCGATCTAAGAGTTCACCATTGTTCATGAGTATTTAGAGGGTCAGCTAGGGAAATTATATGGCAACTGACCAACAACTGCCCGGTGATAAGAACAATTATGCTGCCGGATTCTCCACCGGGCTGAGCATCAAGAGTAGCGATGTGATGCTTCAATTTCTGAAAAGGTAGAGACTGCACCATTATGTCAGACATCTATAACACATTCGGGAAGCAATATTAGTCCTACTGCAAGCTTTTCCTTAATATGGTCGAGTCCTTGGACTTGACTGGTCTCAAAAGTCATCATAGAGTGAGCTCTCTAGTCTACGTTAGTTTTCGTAAGGCAAACAAAATGGGCAGTGGGAAAAAACTAACGTAGAGAGCAACAAGCTCAGATCTATCACCCTCGTCAAGAGTGGTATAGTACCAGGAAGCAAACTGCTCTGTAGGTGGACGTTGTCAGCGAAGTGCCTGAAAGGCGTTCATCGGATCAGGATTCGGAGGCTCATACTTGCAACGGCAGCGAAATCGGCTACAGTACGACTCCGCGATTAGCTTGAATTCCCCCACTTTAAACCCACGGGAAGGAACCTACTCATGATGCGAAAGTTTTGTTAATTCGTATCCTTGAGTTGAAGGCAGCTTTTGGAGAGGGAAGCAAATCGATGCTATGACCAAGCCAGGTACGCTGTTTTTCGGATGTGGTGGGGTGGGAGGAGTAGGAGGGAAGGAAACCAAATGAGGGGTCATGGTGGGATACAGGATTGACGCCAAGACCATCCCTGGCTCCAGGGCTTGCCCGCAAACATAGTCAGTCAACTAAACCTGCCCTCCAAAGCCCTTGGGGAATATAGGCATATTGAACTATGATATGATATCAACATCCAAGAAGAGCCCTTAAAAATAATCCCTCTAGCAATCTTATAAGGGATCCCTTTTTGAAGCCTCTAATGAAACTCTCCTGCTTTTTTTCTACCAATGAGTTTGACCTCAATGGCTGGGATCGTCTCGCGATGGGCTACCAAGATGTGCGAAAGATGTGTGATACCTTTGATCTCAACTCCGGCCATGTCAATGACTTCCTCTTTGACTTTAGGTGAGACCCAAAGCCATAGACTAGTTCTCGTTTACCTGAACGACTCCAACAGAGAAAGCCATATTATACCTTAGGAAGACATTATTCCCAATTTAGAAAACTTGGATAGAGTTGGCCAGAAGAGCAGGTGTTTGTTCCAGAATAAGACACCGGCAGCATAAGTAAAAAAAGAGACATGTATAATACTATGCATCAGGAATGGTAATTAGGGTTGTTGGGAGGGGGGTTAAAAGAATTATTATCCTCCTGTTTGTTTATCATACCGCAGTTTGACGAATATTCTTTTTATATGTGGCCTCTTTCAATTCAATTTACAGCTAGCCCCAGCTATATGACATGATATACTCGAGAGGGAGGAAGGGGCAATATGCACTATGTTTGCTTGTTTGCTTGTTTGTTTAGGCCTTGTTTGCATGCCTCAAATGGCATTTTACTAACATAATAATATTATAGCGTTTTTGTCGCCGGTGAAATATTTTTCAACACACTTTTTTGGTTAGGCTCAACTTGCCCGCCTCGTGTTAGGTTCCTGTTTTCATCTCAATTATCAGCAAGGTAGATGCTGTGTGGGTACCTCTTTTTTTTCATTCATTTCATTTTTTTCATTCCGTGTGCTCTTTGGCCAGTAGGATTCGAGCTCTTTCCTTTCTGAACCTTTCGTTTCCCCAACCGCCCGGACACCTTATAGATACAGCGGTGCCTAAGGGCTCTTAGTTTACCCCTTGAAAGATACTCTAATAAATTGTACTCGCCCCTTCGGGGGGTGACTTGTATGGTTGGGCTTAGGGGCTGAAGGAATGAGTAACCCAAGGGGAAGCAGCACGTATGCGAGGTATTCAATACTACTGAGGGCTGGGGGGGTTTCCTAATTTATAACGCCAGAAATTGCTTAGAGCGCAAATATCCTCTTGTGTATTTTTTTCCTGGGAGGATCGCGGGCGTTATTCATATAATCTCACTCGGGGTGATCAGCTTCATAGCTCTGTGCTCTACAGGCTTAATGATTTATAATACTGTAATAATAATCAGGAGAGTTGTGGATGAAATGGCTGCCAAGACAGGGTTTAGGGTTGTCATCCGCTGTGTCTTTAAAAAATTTTGCAATTCTCAGTTCCCCCCACAACCACCACCACCAGCAACAAACCGACCGCGGTGTTCTACCAGCATTTATATTGGCACAGCATCGATTGGTGCAGCCTCGGGCGTCTCCTCCATATGGCACTAACAATCTGTGGGTTTGCCAACTGCTCTTTCCTTCGCTCTCCTGTTACGTTTTTCATTTAGGTGATGATTGCCCAAAACAATATAAACGATAACTTCTGAGTTAATCGATGAAGTGACGATTTAATGCGTTATGGTTCCTGACACTTTGGTGCTCCGCTGTTAGCTTGAGGATTGGTTTTTATTGAGCGGCAAAATACTGACTTGTTGGAAAGTGTGTAGCTTGTTTTGCATCGGGACTGATTGAGTTTGGCTGGTCCAACCTCTACTGGCGCAGGATAACAATCCTACAGAGTGAGTTACTTGAGCATTTGTTCCCTTCTATCTGCCCGAATGATGACCTTCTTAACACTTATCTACATTGTCTGAACCCAATGAAGACTTAAATCATACTTTCGATATCTGACTTGTTTGTCCTTACTGTTTGCTGAGTTTGGTGGTTGGGTTTGCTCTTGCTAATACCGCAGCTATCCTCAAACAGATTGTCTGCTCTCCTCTGCGGTATCAATTCTCCTTATTGGTTAGCGGCTACAGAGCTTCGCCGATGCTCCGGGTCTTGGTCCCTGACGAAGTCCAGACTGCATCTGTACTGCTTTCCTGTACGAATTCGCTCTGACAACAAACCTCTAAAATCTGCTCCTATTGTTGCTTTACAACTCTAGGGTTCCTGGAAAAGAGGGAGATTGCCCTCCATATGCGTCGGTGCCATCAAGTCAATCATTCGAATCGATGCGCCGCGGGTATGGGGATTGGTGTGCACTATTTGAGAAAGCCTCCTCGCTGTTCAATAGTGTGTGCGGTGGTTATTGGTGTCCTACATTTCTTGTTCCTTTCCGGGGGTTATTTGGGACTACTCGGCGGGGGGGGGGTTCCCCTGCCGTGTAGAAAACCCATTCTGGTATGCTTTGAATTTCCTTTTCAGTTTAATGAGCTGCGTAGGGTGATGATTTATTCTTCTTCACTTTCGGAATCCCTCATACAATGTGGGGAAATGAAGTATCAACGACATCCGGGCTCAAAGCTCCGCAGTCTGACTATCTATGCATTGTTTTTTTAATTTGTTTTTTACGATCCTGCTGCCATGGGCTTACATATTTACTGACTTTAAATTTTAGCCTAGTGACACTATCACCCTTCTACAGTCACTTCTACGACCTAGGAGGCAAACACTAACAGGTAAACCATTTTTTGTTTTGCCGTTTATCGTTACCCCCTCCCTTTGATTCCAGTGATGATCTAAATGCATGTATTACCCGAGAACATGGCCTTGAATCAGCCGGTTCATTGAAGTTGATATTCTTTAGCTCTATCTGATATGTGATTATCATTTTGTTTCTCTATTAGCATTATCCTTTGCACGGGGAGGGAGAGCTAACATCTCGGACAGAATACTTGGATTAAGCCCTTCCAGCGAACTTCATATAGATTGAAAAATAAAATTACTATAAGAATGCTTTGCTCTACTTGAACCCCAGTTAGCTTTAATTGCTACAAATATCTCACTCATGTCTGCGTTTTATCCTTGTGCTGGCATCTGTTCAATGGATGTCTTGAGCACGGGTAGACTAGTACCCAAGCGTCTCTCTTTCTGAGGTCATACTAATTTCAGGATCTTAGCCATCCTTATCGCTCTGATTTCTTAGTGATCTCTAATGGATGGCTTAAGCCCCGCTGTGGCATACAAGCGCAGTGCACCTTTCCCCACAGAAGTCTGAACCACGCCGATCAAAAGGCAAAACGCCTCTCACTCATAACCTCCCTCATTAGCGCCGACAAGGGGTCGTTTGATAACCGAACGAAGAGGCCAAAACACACCAAAATCACAGGTTCTCGCGCTATCATTACCCAACCACCATAGGTGGAAACAACGTGTAAAAAATTCCCAATTGACCCCAATTGGCGCCAGCCCCACCTCAACGGATGATCAAGCTAGCAGAGCCATATTACTGGAAGAGGCCAAACAAGGCCTTTCAGAAAGCGAGTTCTAGCACGGGCCCCCTTCCCTCACTCACCAGCGCGGCCAAGTTGAAGCTGGACATTTAAGGTGGCAACGACCACACAAAGTGTCCAGCTTCAATTCGGCCCCGCCAGTGCACTCCTGTGCTCGAGTATATCGATGCGCCCTGGGGGCTACATCGGCCGTACCCTCTCCTACTCATACAGTCTTTGCATTCAGCTGGACAGCCCAATTCGACACGCGGAGATGCTTGCCTTCGGAAAGGCCGGTCGGCGTGGGTTTGTTGGTGCCGTTTTGCGAAGTGGAGAGATGGGGATGGGAAGGAGGGGGAAGGGTGAAGGGTGAAGGGGAGAAAGAGGGCGATAGTTCGAAAGAAGCGTAGGAGTGTACATAGATGCTTGGTTTATGGGAGTTTGGCGTAAAAGTGGGTTGATGGTTTGAGAAACTTGCCTAGGGTTGTTGGTGGTGTTTTGATGGAAATGGTTGTTTCATAAATCGTCACTCGTTAGAGCTTCAGTTATTTTTGAAGGAGTAGGTTTATGGACATGCTCCTGTCTCTGATATTAGATGCGCTATAATTCCTTTTTGAAATGGCGTCAGTATCCTCTCCCATGAGTTGGTAGTCTTCGATAGATGACCCCGAGAACTGCCACTATCATCGTCCCTCAGCACTGGGTTCCTGTTCATCCGGATTCGGTGGGGTTCACAGTGTTTGCCCTGTAGTTGGTGGTTGTGCTATTTGGTTATGGCAACCTGTTCATATACTAGCGCAAGGGTTGGAATTGAAATATCGGGATTGATATCTAGGTAGACAGACTTCTGTGTAGGCACAGCACACAAGAAATATGAGCGATGATGAGGCACGTATGGGTATGGAGAGACGACAAAGGTATGAGTGGGACCTTTGACATGATGGATGAAATAGTTGCCTGTAACTGTATGAGCAATCGTATGATTCATTATGGGAGTGTGAAATACATAATACGAGCACGTGTTTAATTGGTTGTGTGAATAAAACCGTTCGGTGCTTCTCCCTGGCCCTATATTCGATCTGGGCCCAGCACATGAATCCTCGAGATTTGGGGCGTTTTGACAAGTCCCTAATAGGGCCCCCTGGGAGTACAGGCTTATGATAGGTTCCACTCGCGGACGCTCATATATCTACGGCGGTACCTAGTGGCCGTTAAGGTACAGCTGGAAACCACTAATCCCCCCCTGATTGCACGAGGGGGGCTACTGATTCAGGAGGGGTTCCCTCTTAGTAGCATTTTTGGGCTACAATTGCAGCTATCTCTACACTCTGGGAGCTCTGATCCTCCAATAGGCCGCCGGAATTCCTATATACATATTGGGGGCTCACTTGCACGAACTGTGGTTATGAGCGGAGAAGTATGGTGGGAACTGACTAAAACTTAACCTCCGCCTAAGGTTCGAGGAAAACCTGGACATATCGAATTATTGGCGTTCGAGGAAGGGCTTTAAAAACAACCCCTTGGGTATTATTGTAGAGAATCCCTTTGCGAATCTTTTCGTGAATTTTATCTTATCTTTATTCTATGAATGAGTTTGAAATTACTGGCTGTGGTAGTCTGATAAAGCTGCGCACACCTACAACCGCGACAGGGGGTTCTTGTAGATGGAAGCAAAAACCATAAATCAATTCTAATTTATTTGTTTAAATGATTTCTACCTTAGAAATTGATGTTTCTCTGTCTTTGTCGCCGGGAGGTATGCAACAGCCTAGCTTAGCATAGCAGCCGAAAGTGAAGAGATATCGGAACATAGGCAGGAGAGAGGCGCTACTGGCAGCAAAGGCCCAGGAGCGAAAATGTTGACCAAACGATTTGTGTATGGGGCTTGCCCTTGCGAGTTCTTTCTCAATAGTCTATATCCGTGATAGTGTCGAGCCCCATATTCAATTATCACCAAGGCTTTATAGCGTGGGGGGCTGGATGCGGAGAACTTGCGTATGGGAGAGCAAACTTGATTTTTTTAGCCCTGCTGGGGGTGAGTTGAGAATCGCCTTTGTGCAGTGTAGGGGATAGTCTCCTTATATCCCTCATTTTGCCACTAATCGTGGTATCTTCGGTCAGAAAGTCAGTATGATGAGCATGGGTTAAGAATATTAGCTCTTTGAAGTGTGCGTAGCTTTAGAGCGGTAAGAAGACACTTCGCTACACCCCCTGAAGAGGTTTTCTGAGGGGATTTTGGAATTATTTTCTATTAGTGGACCAATGCTGATATGTCGTGATGTTGACCATAAAGCCTGTGAGGCATGTCACCTGTTGCTAGAATCATAAACATCTAACTGGTTAGAAACCCTCCGTGTACGGCGGTGACTAGCTGGCGTAGAAGTGACTTACTTTCACATCCTGTCAATCTGGCAGTTTTTGGCCCATCACGAATGCCCTAGACACCTCCTCAAGCCGAATATATTACGGAGGTGTAGCTTCTAGGTTTTGTGTGTTCCACAGGAGGTAAGGGCAGCAAACCTCGCTCGTGGAACCTACAAAACCTAGGCGCTGTACCTCCGTATAGCAGCGAGAACCCTTCTCAGAAAGTGAGAACCTCTCTAGTAGAATCTCTTTCACTTTGACTCTTCGAAACCTTGGTAAAACTTACAAGTTGGAGTGAAGATCCACCTCTGGGGGATTGACCCCATCTCCAGAGAAAGGAACTTGGGATTTATTGGATGTTGAGCAAAAGGAAATTCTAAGGAAACCACACACGGAAACCGCAGGAAACGAGGGGGCAAGATTTGAGAAAGCAAAATGGTTTTTAAGATTTTACAATGTTGAAACCGAGGAGGGCTGGAAGGGTACGAGAACGGGCTGGATGATGGGGTATGAATTCGATCCGTTTCTCCTGTTTAAGCACTTGGAGAATGTTTATTCTTTGATCAAGCTCAATCCCCTCTCACGAGCACGAGGCTCATTCAGGATTTTGTTTATAGGTATAATACCAGTTCCCTAGCTCTTGTGAGGGGGAGAGATATTTTGTCATCTATGGCTTCCCGGATGATGGGGATTTTGGGCTTGGTGCGAACCCACAGGCCATAGACACAACCCCTGCTTAAGCCATTCGTGCAGACAGGGATTTAGTATGTGGCCCCGTAGGTTCGCCAGGAAAGCACCTCATCCAGTTCCCGGATCCTAACATGGAATTTTCTGGCTGCCGTCAAGTCTTCAATCGCATCTCCCACCAAATCACCAATTACGCTTGTCATTCTTGGGCCGAAGCGGTGACATAGCCCTGGGTCAAAAAACTATGAGAGATTTTCCATAAAACTCGTCCGAAATCTCTGCTGGTAGTTTTAGGGTGGAGCTTCGAGAAAGATGCCCTGATATGAGGGTCAATGCAACGAAGTATTGTTGGGAAGTTAGAGCGTAGCCTTTGTTCTGGGACCGAACGGGGAAACAATGGGAAGGCTGAGGGAATTGAGGTTCGATCCGGAATTGCGCCATGGGGCTCCTTAAACCGAGACAGCGCAGGAAAGCCCCTTACACACAAGCTCGATGTGCCATTCCTGATGTCACTAGGAGCGTTTTGTATGCGTGCTCGGCACGGAGGTAAAAAGCATTTTTCCCCTCTAGGACCTTGGACCTCGGGCCCTATGTGCCCATAAAATCACTGAGATATCCTTTCTTCTGTGTATGATCGGAGTGGATTGGGCGGGTTCCCGGAGTACGTGCTGCGCGCGGAAAGACATCATAGAGAACCCGCTGTCGTTTCAAAAAATCGTGTTTGTCTCCACAGAAGACCCTCAAGTGATTAGAGATGCGAAAAGCACCTCAAGCCCGTTGTCTCTGTTGATAGACGGAGGCTGGGAGTGGTACTGGTTCAGCTCCACGTATGCGGCTCTCACTCACCGATCCTAACTCTGAAACTAGTGCTGATTCAAGCGAGCTAGGTGTCAACTCCGACCCCGAAACGCAACTTAAATTATTTGGAAACAGAACAGAGTTAAGTTAACCATCAAGTGGTCGCTACAGCTGGTGATGGCTTTGGGAGCTAGCGCTTACCCCCGCGCCCGCGGGATCAGAATCAAGATCTAGTGCCTCCTCCCAACAGGTCGCGATTTAGCTAACGCGACTCGTAACCTAGATAGATCGTCTTGTAAATATACTGCGATGCGCTAGTTCCCGAATTGTCAAACGCCGTTCTTGGAAGTTAGAGACGATAAAAACTGGGTTTGTGGTTCACTCATTCTCTCCATCTTCCCCAGAGCATCTTGTGGTCCGGCTAACCGTGTCTTCTACTTCTTCCGGGAGCCTCTGTGGGGGGATTGAATAGATAAATAGCATCTACCGCAAAATCTAAAACACCGGTTAGGTAAGGGACAACCTGAGAAGAGCAAAAGCTCACTGCCCGGCACCATACTCTTGTTTCGAGTCTAACAGGTAGAATTCCGCAAAAAAAGCGAGAAGAGAATGGAAGACAGACCCGTGGGCCTGTGAATTTTCGTTCTGTTTGCCCTTGCGCCAAGTCATGCAGTAAAATGCCGGATGCACCCACAAATAAGGATGCGTGTGTTGGCCTCGAGTGACCTGCTATGATGTTGAGCTGGTTTTTTTTCTATCATACCTCAGGCGGCTTATTTCTGCCCCTAAATCCACTAGGGTTCACCCCGCAGGGTCCACACTTCCCCCCCCTGGAATACCGCAATGGTAAGAGAGTGTGTATAGGGTATAGTTTAGAAGATTACCGTCTGAGATCCGAGGAATAACCTAAAGGGTTGTTTTCGTGGTCGCAAACAGGTTGGTACCTCACTGTACCAGCGCCGTGCGGTAACGAGGGGAAGTGTGGGTGAGGGAGAGAGCGAGGGAGAGAGGTAAGTACTGTGCACGAGAAAAAGTAGAAATGATCAAACGTAGGGCGTTGGAGAATCGCAAGCCCCGTGACCAAGTTGGCGGCGACCTTCCGGCGCCCGCTAGGCCGTGACTCCGGATTCCTGGCCGGGTAGGTAGGCAAGCAGGTAGGCAAATCGTGGGGGAGAGTAGTGATGTGTCAATATTGATCTTTCCACGTTGGATCCGAGGCAGGCAGGATAGATAGGGTTGACAGAGATCAAGTGCGGCATCGACAAACCTGAGGACTGAGCGATGTGATACAATGATAATGTAGATTGGAGACAGTAAAGGTTGCCGCCCTCTCTACATCTAGAAAAGCGGTCCACCAACTCTTCCCTTTCCACATGATGTGGACACTACGCTCAGCTGTCTGGGGCTCAAGAAAACAACAAAAAAAATAAATAGCTACAGTGTTATGCCGGTATCATACCTGAGTACCAGCACTACACTAGACACACCTTATGATTTTTTCTTCCTTCACCCCTGCCTCTGGAACGCCGTCACACACCGTAAGGTCTTGAAGAAGAAAAAAAATAGCCAATCATTTCTCCTTGGGGGGATAACTTGTTTAATAATACCTTTTTCTCCCTTCCCATCTTCCCCCCCCCCCCCGAGAAAGTCCCTTTCGCAACAATTCAAGTACATTAATAGCGGTAGCACAGTACCATAGGAATCTAACTTACACGTTCTTAAGCATGACTTGGTCAGTCAACAGGGATAATGTTTGAGGGCCACATTTCGATCGCAGTTCCCGATGTCGAGGTGATTTGCGACCGGGGCCTTTTCAACCAAACCGCTTGCGCTTCCTTCCTACAATATCCGTGACCATAGCACAGTAAGTTAAGTTAGTAGCTAACTGACTTACCGTCCCGCGCAGTTATGATAGACAGATAAGTTAGAAGTTAGCGCATTGTGACATATCTCTAGCACTTACACTATTCCTTGCGAAAAGCCCCGAAATTCAAATATAAAAAGGCACCAAATCCCTTTCCCCACCCATCTCCCCCCTTCCACACACTCTCTCGAAAACTTCTCCTCCCCACCATTTATACTATCGTAGTTTCGAAAAAAAGAAGGAAGGAAGGACCGTCTATCTACCACACTCTCCTACCGCCCAAATAACTATCGCAAGTACTCTACTACCCTCACCGAAAGAAAAATAATAATGGCCTACAACACCCGCTCGAGCGCCCACACCACCCGCTCCAAAACAAAAACCCCCCACAAAGCCACCACCACCGCAACAACTCTAAAGACAAACCGAACAAAAACCCCTAAATCCACCCCCGCCACGAAAAAATCACCAAGCCGCCGCACAGGCGCCGGAGTGACAAAGAAGCCCCACCACAAGCGCAAGCCGCGTATTTCAGATAAGCTTGAGGGCGCGCTATTGAAAGTTGAAGGAACGCTGACTGGGAGGAGCGGCGTTAAGGTATGTTTTCTCTAACCCCCGCGGGGCGGTTATTTGGGCTAACACTAACCTAACAATGCTAGGCCGCTGGAACGAAAAAAATTCGCGGTACAGATGGAAAAGGTGCGAAGAGATCTGTCCGGAGGTCGATATAAGCCGCCCGTTGTTTTTTCTTCTTCCGTAATGCTGTGGATAAACTTTGCGGGGTTGGGGATTGTATGTTTGGCGTTATGTCGGATTGAGTGACGGGGTGTACGATTTTGTTTTCTTTTATAGTATCCCTTTTTTTTTTTGCTAGGCTTGGGTTGGATTTTTGTTTGGCTGAGTGAATGGGTGGAGGGATATGCGGCGAGTATATATGGCTGCTTTTTTTTTCCAGGAAGGAAGGAGTGAAGGAAGCACATACGAATTAGTAATCTAGTTATTTCATTGAGTACAATATACATGAATTACATATTCTTTTTGGATTTGGGGTATCGTGGTTCACATAAAGTGCTGCTGCGGCTAGTTTGCTCTCGGTACGATACTCAAACATCTGATGCCCACCTGTCGAGTGATTCTATATGATATCGGGGTAACTGCAAGAGGTTAGAGAACCTGGAAGGTTGGTTACCCACGAGTGATGAGTAGTGACCAGTTAGGCACTGGATGTTTTGGGGTCTGATGTGGGGTTGGGTACGCTCAGGGAGGGGAGGGGTCTGTCTTAGGACCGGAAGAAGCATCATGGTCAAAGGGAATGTAATAAATTTTGGTAGTGGCAGGGTGGGTACAAGAACTCTAGGTCGGGATCAGTTATTATCAAGGTTCGCGGAGCCTATAGGTTGGGAAGGAGGGGATATCGACTGCATAATGTATCACTCGCCAATCCTCGGGACTAAGTATCACGACCGCGAGCTAGAGAGATCAGCTTTCTTACGGGGCTGCACCATATTCCTCAAGTATAGCACCCCCTCTCCACCCACGAAAAGCATGCCTGCCGCTCGACACTACGTTTGAGCCGAGGACCTCTCGCAAGTCGCTTAAGGCACTCAGGGTGTCACCCTAAGCGAGAATCATACCGCTAGACTAGCCAAACTTGCTGATATTCAACTCTAATATTGCAAGTTTTGGCATATGCACAAGCTAGACATCTATAACCCAATATTGATTCCCTTATGGTGACTGCAGTACGCGTTACGAAGACTCTGCCTGAAAGCACCCTAAACCCAACGCCAACAAAAACTAGCATGGCTCAAATTTATAGGGGGAATCGGATATATGCAAGGTGGGGTAAGATTGAGAGACTCTGTTTAAGTCCCGAAGCTCACATGCGGGTAGTCGCTTCCGCTAGGGGCATATCCGCTAGAAGGTGGCTGGCTGTTCTCCATGCTGCCCATGTCACCTATGACCAGCGGTGGCAGGATGGAGTTCAGATATGTGAAATCGCTCTCCAGCATAAACTCCCCCAACTGTGTACGGAATGGCGATTTCTGCAAATCCTCAATCGAACCTTGGTAAGAGTCCTGTGGTGGTTCATTATGCAGGGTGGAGGATTCAGGCGTATCAGTGTTGGTACGATCAGGGAGTTGGGGGGGCTGAGGTATTGACGTTACTACGCGGGGGGAGGAAGTTGCTTCGGTGGTGCCGATTAGCGGATTGTCAGAATGAGCAGAAGGGCAGGACAAACCAAGGGGTGCAACGTAGCGCATGAGGTTCTTGAGGAAAAGACGGCAGCGGTTTGCGATTCTATTCCCAGCTGCTAGCACCTCAATAGTTTCCATGGCCATCTCCAGGTGCTTGAGTAGACTGGCTGTTTCTGGAACAAAGTCCGGCCGGAGCGCTAACTGGCGTACTTGACTGACAATGAGGACTTTTGATACGAGTACCAGGCTCGCGTTGAATGCTGTTTCATGATGTTAGACTCCTTTCTAAACGAACGGCTTTAATAGAAGTACTATAGTAAAGCGTAAACCACCAAAAACCCAGAAGATCGCTGCGATACTTCACTTTGTGTATAATCTCTACTGTCTCAATCGCGCTCTCCGCACACACCTTGATGCTAGCCCATCCAAAGTTCCAAAAGAAATCACCCTCAAACTTGTTAGTGCTTGGCCCTCCTCCCCAAATCTCGCTCAGTCCTTTGACAACAAACTGCCTATGGAGAAGTGCTCGGGTGTTGTAGTAGCGAAGCGACAATATGATACTTTGTCGCCAAAACTTGCTCGGTGGGCCGCCGCCATTTGGGATATCCGAGGAAGATACTATACTGAGAGCTGCTGGTAGTTGCTGTCGCCAGATAGAGAGTTTTTCCTCTATCTCGGCGACACGAGCTACGTCGGCAAACGTGGGTTCGACCTGATCCCCGCCACCGAGATTTCCCCCGTATAGCGTGTCAATTATCATGCCTAAGAGTGTATATAGTTTTCTAAGCCTTTAATTAGCCAATGCGAGGTCGAATGAAGATGCGTCCTCACATGGAGAGAATGAAGAAGGTGACTGATGTAGGAGTAGACGGCTGAACCGGAACAGGTGACATGTTTGTCTTGAACACATCATCTTCAACGTCCAATGGGAGGTCTAGTTTCTCTGCGTACGTTGCTATTGCAGAAGGCCGGCCAAAAGTCATGCATAGGGTTCTGTGAGCCAGTCAGCGGCGGTGTCAAGCTGAAATCTTACCACTCAGCCTGTTTACCTGTCTAGCAAGACACAGCCATACCAAGCTCTTTTTCTTAGTTCTCTCTCCAAGGGCGGGAACCGCTGCAAGGCTTGATTTGAATGTAATCCTAGTTGTAATGCTATTCGTACAGCTAACCCGTGTGTAGTCCAACATTGATTCGGCTTCCGTGTACTCTGAAGGTAATGGCTCATTAGCAGCAGCAGGTGCACTATTCACCATCAGTTCTGTTGGCCAGCTAAAGACTATTTCTGACGCCTCACCCGAATCTAAACTTGCAAGTCTAAGAAAATGGCCATCACATAAACCAAACCCTCTTTGATAAAACACCTCAGCAGTCTTATATTTCTCTTCAGTGCTAATATCAGTCTCCGTGCTAGCTCTACTACCCATCGCCATAACCAAGTTCAACAAAGCTAGCCATGTTCGCCGAACCTTTGAAAATCCGTCCTTTAAAGCCCCCTCGTAGGTTTCTAGGAAGCTAGGCTGATGCAGGTATGGGAATAGAATGTTAGTGTTCTGGAAATACAATGTTACATAGTGTAATACACGCTTTTGAGGGGGTAGGACATATATATTGACGTTCCCTGCCCGAGTATCGAGTTCACCTCCAGCCGATGGGGCTGGCGAGTTATGGGGGGAGATGAAACGAGAGGGTGATTCTCGAGTATAATCTGTGCGGTGAAACTCTTTAGTGAAAGTTGTGGTAACACTGGCGGATGTTGCTAGGGCGCGAGTGACGTGCCCGATGAAGGCTATATTTGATGACGGGCCTGAACAACGAAATGTTTAGAACAGCTGAAAGGTGTATCGGGCAGTTGCGGTTACCAAAATAACCATAATCCTCTTCATCCCCAAGATTCAGGGCACCCATGCCGTCAAGGACCGTATCTTGGGCGCTCGACTCATCTTCCAATTGCCCCAGCTTAAGGCTCACGAAAGTTTCCCCGCTGTTTGCGTCTACGTTCGGTGTGTCTGACCCTCCAATTCTGATACGTTTTGAAGGTGGACCGTCAGCGCTAACACTGCGCCGGCTCTGCACGTCGTCGTTAAGGTCATGGTTTGGGGCTATGAGTGTAGAAGGTGAGTCGCGAAGTTGAGACTTGGAGGCTTGCGCTGCTAGGAGGTTTTCGACGGCGAGCAACCGAGTCTCGAGGCGGCCGATATAACTATAGGATTTAAATTTAGGACTCGCGAACTAATATTTCACATTACCAAAAAGGTATTTATACTCTTTTCCAACGATCGTATTCGAAGAAGAAGCGCTCTGCTGATAAACGCAATCAAAATCTAGGTCTAAAATATGGTGAATGTTAACATAACTTTCCCGAGTGACCGCTCAGATAATAGTAGGTATATAAAAGCGATCAACTTGCCTCTACACATAGAACATTTCGGCCGAACTCCATCGCACTAGGTAAAGCAGTCTCGTGCGTAAGCTTCTCATTCAGCCCTTCAGGATTGCGATTCACATCAACCGGCCCTCCAACAGGAACCATCCTATGGTCAGAAACCAAAGCAAATATTTTTCACACCTTCGATTTCCTCGTTCTGCAGGCATTGCAAGCCAAAGAAACCCTCTTCCTCTTGGAACCACCACCTGAGTTCCCACCTCCACCATTTGAGTCGCTTCCGCCTTGTTGAGGAGGCGGACTAAATTGAATTTGGTGCTGTAGTGGGTGATGCCCGCTATCAACAGAGTTATCTTGAGAGTTCCTGTCTTGATCCATTCTTGTCGCGATGGCCAAATGGGAACCGATTGGATCTAACGGGGAGAGGTCGGGTTCTTGCAGGCGCGGCTCTGGTGCTTGGGGAAAGGTCAGCGGGAGACCCTTCACCCCCGGAAGTTCCCCGTATTGGGTTCTGGTTACTAAGCTGGGCTGTGGGATATGGGAGAGTACCCCAACTCTTTCGAACCGCCGCGTAGTCTCGATACCTGTTTATCTACTAGTATTTGGTAAACTACAGTAACTTACTCACGAGGCTGGGCTGAAGTTGGATACCGTGGCGACCCCGGATTTATGAGCTAAGTAGAGGCCAAACATATTGAATTCCCGTTACTTGAACGGCCAACTGATCCGGTTTTGTCTCTAGTATTATATTCAACTTCAGCTCGGGCAGTGACCGCAAATTGACCATATATATACCCTGAGAAAGGCAATTGTTGCGACGGTGATCGCTTTGAGGAGGTAGTGAGTTCGTGAGCTCGGTGCGCGGCCGCTGCTGCTGACTACCGACACTGGCATTCGATCAGCGGTAGCAAAGCTTTTTACGACTTATCATCCCCAGAAGGCTGGTCCCATAGACTACATGGCTTAAAGAAGACCTCGACACGGTTGTATATGCAGAGGAGTTCAGGGGCGCTCATTTCCTCAAAACCCAAGCTCGGAATACCGGTATACACAATACGGTACTCCGGTCTTCGGCGCTTTTCTAGTCGCTAGCAAATGTATCCGTAAACCTGTCGTGTAGGCCACACTTCCCCATAATTTTTCTCTCTAGATCTCTTTCTCCAACGAATACGGGAGTTGTGGTGTGCTGAAAGGCTTTTCTGCCTAGCTGACCCACTCCGCCATGAATCTGTGATACATGAATGCCTGAGTTGCTCGATGCCGCTTGGCCCCTGGACTCGGTGAGCGTGAGATCCGAAGTGTAATTCAAGGGTGACCTTCGATGAGCAAGCGACCTTAACACTAATAGGATTGTCGCCAATCGGTTTGTTTCCATAAAACCCAGCAGTGAACTCTGCCGTAGAGGTCTCAAAGCAGCAGATTGAAGCAGTGAGGCGTTAGGGCTATCTATCGTGGCTATATTTCATATGATACCTAATGATAGCCCATGATCTCTGGAAGGTTGAGAATATGTGAAGAAATTATGATATACTATACGTAGACTATTTCCTTTATTTCTTGGGAGTAGGTAGTTAAAGTAGCGAGGAGTCTCTTTAAGAATTTTCGTTTCATTCATTCTTCCGGACGCTGATTTTGGGTGCAGTACTGTACTCTCCTTTTATTTTGTTCCTTCTGGCGCTTGTTTATTCTTTGATAATCCTTTTTTTCTTTCTTTCTCTCTTCTCCCTCGTCTTACTTTCACTCTCTCCTTTCTTTTTCCAACCGTCACGTTCGTTTAAATGTTCCCCCTCGTGTTTGGTGATATTGTAATGATGCAAAGTTCCAGGGCATAGGAGATACGGTGAATACTTCCTTCTAGCGCCACATACATTTATAGCAATGCGGTATGTTAATAAATAATTAAAGAGGAGAGATAGGTGTTGGAAGAAAAAGAGAAAATAATATAGCATGCTCCGTAAATCATCTTATAATAAATACTCTTAGTTGATTTATGTTCACCAACCTTAGCATATGTGTTTTCTTAAATCTGGGGCTATGAAGTGTTTGTCCACTTTTATCAGTGTGATACACTTACTATCAACACGTTAAGAGGAAAGTGGGAATATGGCACATGAGAGGAAATGGAGGGGAAATGAGGAAGGCATGGTGGAGATAGAAAAAGAGAGTCTCATCATATCCGCACGATATGGTACTCATGTTATAAGAAGAACTAAAACGAACAGATACAATATCGGTAGTATATTTTTCTTTTTTATTTGTCCTTGCGGAGGGCTGAAAGTCGATTTTTGGGGGTTATTTGCATCCCTTTCTCCGAAAAGGGGAATTCTGGACCTCTCCGCAGGAGGTTCAATTATTCCGCTCCCCAGGGTGACCCGGTAACCGTATTCACCTCAGACCCGCAAAGGTCAGTGATCTGCAAAATCCCAAAACCTCACCCCACGTGTCCATTTCGTGCTCATTCTCAAAATGGTGCAATACCACCCCTTTATCATCAACACTTGCTATTGGAATTACTGTCTTAAGTTTTTGAGACAATGTCTATAAGGGCAACATACGAGTAGCAAGATACGGTATATTTCCAACTGTTGCATCGACCCCGTGCTTCCCCCCCTAGGTGGCTCCCTGTTCGCTCCGGATGACGATCGCGCTACTAATAGATCGCACTACCAATACCCTTATCTGATAGCCTCTCTATCTGGATAACCCCTCAGAGCCTTTGCGTCCCGCTCACTGTCCGACCCCAGGGTCTCAAAGTGATACCATACCCCTGGTGAATTCGTAATCTCAGTAAGAATGGAGCTGGAGACCCCATCTTCATCTTCCCCGGAGCTGGCCCACTCATCAACAACTGGGTACGTCTTGCTAGGCCCTTCTCACCCTTCTCACCTTACCGGCCGCTGATCTAGACGACCCAACTCGCTCCCCCTAAAGAGTGCCAACATACATACCCATGCGTTCTCTACGACCAAGACCAGAAGGTCAGGAGGCCAAGCCTATATCGGCGTCGTTGGAGTCGCAAACCCCACTCTTGCAGGGCCAGGAACGAAAAGATTCGTATGAAAGCACTGGCAGTCGGTCCGACGAAGAGCTCCTTATCGGAGAAGTTTCCGGAGTTCAGGAGTCGGTTTTTGATGACCCAGCGCTTGCGCACTTTTATCAACCACATTACCTTTACGAAGGACTGCACCGGTTTGATCCACTGGCAGAGTGGTCAAAGGGTGATGAGGCGAGAGTAGTCAAGAAGATTGACAGAAAAATTATGATCTGGTGTTGTATTATGTTTATCGCGCTACAACTTGATAGACAGAATATTAGTGAGTATCATACTTCCTGGATCGGGGCAGTAGGAGGCTAACGTTCCGAAGGACAGGCCCTCACGGATGATTTCCTAGCTGACTTGGGGTTAAATACGAACGGTTAGCTTAGCCGTTTCGGGGCTTCGTAAATTAAACTTGAGCTAATTATACCGGTATGATAAACAGATTACAACATCGGACAAGCTATTTTTTATGCATGTTTTTTGTTCGCAGAAATACCTTCGCAGATGGTAAGCAAGATAATAGGCCCTCATAGATGGATACCGATACAAATGGTCCTGTGGAGCGTCATAGCCTCTGCCCAGGTAGGTCGTGCTAGGCCTATGTATAGTAGTAGACTTCCCTGACCTCAAGATTAAACAGTGTCTCTTGGCCGGCAGAACATCTTTCTATATCACACGTGGGCTGGTTGGTGCGATTGAAGGCGGATGTTAGTACCGATCCGAATTAGGAAGATAATCATGCTGATATTTCTAGTCATTCCAACAACAATTTTGTACTTGTCTTATTTGTAAACCCCCTCTACATCTAAGGAGGCTAGCCGCTAATTGTGCGATACTAGCTACACCTCGAGAGTACTTCCCCATTACAAGTATATCCCAGGGTTAGGGTTAACATAATTCCAGGAGCTTCCGATCCGGCTTTCCTGGTTCTGGACAGGAACTACACTCACTGGAGTAGCGGCATCTTTCCTAGCTGTTGGAATCCTTTCCCTCCGTGGCAGCTTTGGGTGGGAAGGGTGGAGATATTTGTAAAACCTCTCTACGCCTCGGCAGTGTGCAGGAAGCTGATCGGGTCTGCTAGGTTTGCGATTGAGGGCACTGCTACTACGGTGAGTCCCGGTTAGAAGCGGGAAACTTGGGTAATAAAACTCATCCTTACTTCTAGGTTGTTGGTTTGATCAGTTGGTTTTATATGCCACCATCGCCGACACAGACTAAAAGTTGGTTTCGAGGACAGAATGGCTGGTATAAAATCAACTGAAATTCGAGACTATGCCCGACCTAATAAATGACCCTCTGGGCACACAGGTTTACTCCGAAGGAAGAAGTCATCATGGTCAATCGAGTTTTGAGGGACGACCCTACAAAAGGTTGGGCAATATATCGGGAAAGTAGATGAGAGCAGCTACTGATGTGTACATGCGAGGATCAGGTGGCATGCACAACCGTCAAGCCATCGGAATGGACGATTTTATTAAAAGCCTCATGGATTATGATTTGTGGCCGCTCTATGTGGTGAGTTGGCTATAAACCTGGACGCTATATATTTTAGGTATAACCTTTTAGCATAGGTCGGAGTGATGTCCTATATTCCCATGAACCCTCCAACCAGTTATCTCACCTTAATATTACGAGATCTGGGTTTTACAGTTACCCAAAGCAATCTCCTTACAATCGTACATCCACCGCTGAATTGAGGTCTTATCCATTGCTGACACATCTGGAACAGCCATCGGTATTATTGTTAGTATTCTGGCTCCTGACTCTAACCAAGCTTTCCGAAAAGCGTTCGGAAAAAACGTTCATTTCATCCTTCGGTGTTCTATGGTGTCTCCCATTGCTCCTAATTCTGCGATTTTCACCGGATAACACGAATGCTTGGTGGAAATATGCAATCACAGCATTGCTATGTGGTGCTCCATACCGTAGGCCGCATTCCGATTCGGACAGCAGCGGTCAGAGGCTAATTTTTCGGCAGCGCACGCCATCCTCGTCGCCTGGAATTCTGCCAACTCAGGCTCTGTCCGTACCCGTACCGTAAGTGCGGCCATATACAACATGGCGGTGCAGTCATCATCCATCATCTCCGCGTCTATATACAGAGAGGACGATAGGCCTAACTGTACGCCTTGCCTCTGGTCCCGTTTCCTCAATAAATGGCCAAGCTAACGAGCTGAACAGATCGCAGAGGGAATACGGCCTTGATATTCATTACTATTTTCAACATTCTGCTCTTCTGGGGTGTTAAGAAATACTACAAGTGGAGGAATCGATCAAAAGAAGAGATATGGGGACGAATGGGAAGTGTAGAAAGGGCGAATTACCTAGCGGAGGCAAAAGATGAAGGGAACAAGAGGTTGGATTTCAAGTTCGTTCATTGATGCAAGTCATCTCGGACAGGCGGATGGAGGGATACTGTTGACAGCTGGAGTTTGCTATTCAGACTTTGACCTTAGCGGTTTTGTGAAAGCGGAAGTGATGCACACAATGGGCTTGCTATCTGGTAGTCTAACCGAGTAGGAGGGCCACATGAGGTCCGCCTGCATGCTGAAAATTTACGCGATACTTCCTCATCACCCATAGTCCATCAGTTTCACCAGCTCCGACCTCGAAATCCGAATCATAATCCGAGTGACGACGGATGAAGAGCCCAGCCCAACCTCGTTCCCAGCCACGTCCACCATAACACTAGAATGCATACTATTCCGCGAGCTAGTGACATCTCCTCTCATACCTAGCATAAGTACACCACCGCACCATACCGGCGCTAAGATAAACCCACCATACTTCTCGTCCCTAACTAATAGTACATCCCGAGTGAAGCTTAGCAGCCTCAGCGAGAGAGGGAGCACAAACTCTTCTCACACTCAAATTAAACTATATGTAGACATGTGTATTGCCGGAAAGGGGGAAAGGGGCTCAACTGTCTGCTATGCAGGACAAGAGTTGATCCTATATCCCCGATCTACTGTAAAAAAGAGAAACAAAACGGAAACCAAACCCAGCAAGATATCGAAAGGACGGAAGCAGGAATCAATAAATAAATAGAAGCTGGTAAGTGATGAGGAGATATACAATAGTTAAATAGGATACGGTCATAAACTTGAGAGAAGAACGAAGAGGCGCGAAGAAGAAGGGCCTAGAGTTTTTCAACGCCGCTGCAGAGTCTCTCCCACGGAGGGCCAATCAGCGGGACAGGGAATTGCTTAAACAAAAATTCTTCTCTCATCATAAAGCGTATGATAAGATAAAATTTCCCGTGAAGCCGGAGAGCTTTCGTTTTCCAAGAGTGTCCAATTCGGGGTCCTGCGTCCTCGTTTTTTTGCCAATTTCGATCGCAGGTGGATGGCTTTGACATTCGGACATCTATTTCTTGGTTAAAATCTCCCTTGGTTTCCTAGCCATACTTGATGGTGCCCCCTGTACCAGTATTTCACGAGTGAGTCTGAGGATCCAACTAAAATAATAATTGGAGAGGAGATAAGGAAAAGTACGTATAGAGCACTCGTACCCCATCAACCAACAGGAGTTGAAGGAACTGGTTACATAAAGAGACTGCTTTGTGTAGCGCTTACGCCTAGAATACAACTGTAAATGCGAGTGAAAAAGCATGACGGCCGCCAATCAAGCTCCAGGAACCACACGCCACAATACGAGGCTGGCGACAAACATGATGTGAAGTGTGTACAGTAAGGGGTTTCCAACCAGAATAGCCATGTTTGCAACCTTCTAGCCACTGATTAAGTGAAGCAATTTGGGCTCAATCTTCTCCCATTTGTGCAACAATTCCCTAGATTTTACTTTCCAGCCCTTTAGAACTCTGTATCTGGACTGGTTGAGGAATTGTCAAGAGATCTATAATAGTTGGTACATTGGTCTTGGCGCAATTTCTGACTATAGTAGTCTATTTTGTATGAGAAATGGCAAGGCTCGGCACTTTTTTCAAACCCAACTTTACAATATTGCATGCCAAAGTGTCCAATAATTCTTCAATAATCTGTAATTATTTGGAAGAATTTTAGACCAGATTATCAATTTTTTAATTTTTTTTACAGCCCTAGAATGTGTTGAATGGAAAGTGTGAAGTATGATGGTCCAGGTTGTTACATGCAATTCTGCTGACCATTTTTGTCGCCAGCACCTCGTACAGGCCTCGGGAAGGTCTCTACAAAAGCAGAGCAAGGCTTGTTACAACTAATCGGAGGGCAGGCGATAAGTCCATGCCCTATCGCCGCCATGCCTTGCCGCGCCGGGTTATGTGTGCTACGACCCACGCGTTCGCGTTTCAGATTTTCGCTAGGAAAGTGACGAAGGGGGGCATAGAATGGATGGGATTGGATCGAATTTGATTATCATGGCGTACTCGTAATTTACTGATATCTGCCAAAAACGGACTGCTATTCGCACACCACAAAAATTCTAACTTTCTTGCTGATCTTTCTCCTGTATGCTATAGCGGTCCGTTTTGCAAAACTCCGGGCAATTCCGAGCGGTTTGTAAAGTGGAGTGGGGAATAGGTAGGTGGGGAGCGGATCCTGCAATAATTGGCACTATGCTGCGGCTTTGGAATTGAAGGCTCTGATATTGTAATGCCGGTAGGGTACCTGTGCTCATAGGGTAGTGAAAAAAGAGATTGGGAGAGGCCGAGCCCCTGTGGCTGTATTTATACTCACTCTGCTATGCTATTATACAACACTAAAAAGCAGAGCGAAACATTCGCGATAATGATATCGTACTTGTATCGGGAGGGCATGAACTATGATGGGGCTATTGATAGCCGTGGTTGTGTTGGGTACATTACTGTTCACTTGATCCTCATACCCCAACGTGTACCTGTGGCAGTGTTATGGCTAGTGAAAATGCACAATCCCTAGCGATCTTTGGCTGCATGGTACATTTTTACAAGAAACAACACTGCCACAGATACGTGTTGGGGTATGAGAATTAAGTGAACGGTAGTGTACTGTTTACTAGTACCTCCTGGTAATTGTCCGATACGGGTGTTAGGAATACTACACTGGGAGAATGGAGTTACTCTTACTCTGGCAGAAGTTCTATCTATAATGTATTCCCGTAATCCCTGCTTTCAGGTACTTCTAGCCTTAGACAAGCACTTGTGCTGGTGCTCGAGTAGACCGGAGAAAGGAGGCCATCAAACGGACTTTCTTCTTCTTTTCTTTTTTCAACCAACTTCCTCTCTCAGAAAACTTCCTTAATGATCCCTCGGTAGAGTACGAGCACTCAACTGACGAGACAGCGCCTTACTAACGTACTTACTGGAAATTACCGTAAAAACTTTAATAATTGGACGGTGTGCTATGTCGTTGGACTTTCCTCTCCTAGTAAGGTCAAGAAATTTTTGTTTTTTTTCCTGTCTCGGAGGGGGGAAAGGGGCCGTGTTTTTGCTGTGTTTTTGCCCCCTTTCCAGAGAAGGGAATTCTGGACTTCATAGCACACCGTCCAATTATTAAAGTTTTTACGGTATTGGCAGTGGCTGCCATGTCACTCATGTCATGCCAGGACAGTATGCTATGCCCTGCGGAGCAGCACTGTAATTTCATCTTCTCATTTCCAAAGATTGTTAGTGTGCCGTCGGCGCATGTCCTGAATAGGTGGGTGAGTAAGTACTTTAGGAACCCGTCTCAGGATTGTCGGGGGGTGATCGTGATACGTGTATTCGAAAGAGGCTACAGCGGAAGAGGAGGTTAGGCTGCTAAGTGTTGTTAGTCAACTTAGAGTGGTAATGTATTACTGATATTGTATCATACCTAAGCGCCTGTGAGGCTTCGTATGTGAGTAGGTATGGTGCTGTACAGTACTCGTACAGTAGTAGAGCAGTGGGATGGTACTTGTGTAGCACCGTACGGCACCGCCACATCATGGTACTTGTACGATACTCGGGTAGTGTTTGCCGTGCTCGACTCGTAGGGGTGTCTCTCTACCCCTCCCCCTCTCTGTCTGCCAAAACGTGCGCTGCCGGTATGCTGCAATACGGTACGTAGTTTGTGGAAGGTTCCGATGAGCTACCATAGCCGCCAAGAAAGCGACTCCCAGTGGTTGCTATTTTTTCTTTTTGCCTGATTTGCGAACCGCTCACTGGATGGTACAAGTACCGGTACTAATCTAGTACACTAAGTTCCTGCTCGGGTGGTCTGGAACCGGCAGGGGACGTCTAAAGGCAAGTAAGCAAGTAATGGGTGGGAGCGTATAATTATGTACGGAGGCGAAGAGACGAGACAAGATAAGGGTGAGGATTCACCGCTGGTACAAGTCCGCAGTATGAGTGGAGCGAACACAGGGGGATCCTGGAAGCAGAATTTTGTACTCGTACTGGAGGGATAGACTGCGTAGGGAGGACACTATTACCGTACTCGAGTACCTATGAACGGCCCGTTTACGTACCGTCGGTGATCATTTTGAAACGGGTGCGCGATCTGGACCGGGATTTCATATTTATTTATTGCAGCATTTTTGTTTTTTTCCAATTCTTCCACCGTGCGGTAGGGTAGGGTAAGGAGGGGCATTTACAGTAGTTCATTCCCCCGCAGGTTGGATGAGAAGGAGGAACGTCTTATTTTGCTTGCACGATAACTTAGGCGTCTACGAGTGACTGGCGAAACCGGGCTGGAAGTGTGCCGGCACCGTGGTTCCTGTCACGATTGGATTAACTTTATCATCTATCCTCTGAATTCATAGCAAGCCCGAAACAGCAACGAGTAGGGGAAAGTTGAATGTGTCCAGAGTACACTTTAGAGCTTGAATCGAGCGAGTGGGAAGAAAGTGCAGCACTGCGGTGTGCCGTACTGTGCAATTGCTCTTTCTTACTGAACTAATGGCATTGGAAGCCTAGCTAGCGAGACCGCTCTGCCTCCTCCTCCCTTCAACTTTTAAACCCATGCTGTAGCTGTTGTATACCAGTACTGGGAGTGAAAAGGATGAGCTTAATCTTCGCAATCATGCGAACCGAAACCGAGCATTTGGTTCGATGAGATGAACATTTCACTTTCCGCAGGACCTGCTGCCGCTGCTGTGCAATACATCCTACGTACTGAACCCTTTAAGTGTGCCGGTAGATCAGGGGTAGCAGGGCGGAGAATTTTTTTTAATAGCCCGCAGGGGGGCATGAGGGGCGCCAAGGCATTCGCTGGGGCGAATCATAAAGGAGTACCACAAGGTACGTATTTTCAGCTGTAACAGCAACTCTTCTCCTTACTGGTATTGTACCCTACCTGCTGGCGGGAAAAACGGGTAGCGATAGTCAGGTACGTGTACTCGTACGGGACACTTCAGGTGCTTGCCTATTCAGCGCTTCTATGGCTTCTCGCCTAACGGGCTGTTATCGCTAAAGGGCATGAAAGCCGTTTTTGTGGTGGTCATTTTTTTCTTATTATTTTCTGCGGTTCATTCAGGGGGCAGCGTAGGTTGTCTACTCGAATGCGGTAGTCTCTTTCCGCTTCTCGTGTGCTTGAGTGGTGGGTGGTTGTTGCTTTTCCATTTTTTACACGCCTTCCCTTGGTTTAGGTTGGTCGGGTTGGTCCCTTGCAGGTCGATCATAAGGAGATGGCTATGATGGGGTTGCGGTACGGGTGAGCCAAATCCTTGTGATGATGTCTGACTATTACTGGCTTTCTCGTCTCACAGCGCAGCTGCATACGATGCCCTGTTAAGCAGGCGGCTGTTCAAACAGGACTGATCCTGGACCTCGGGTCTTCGAGTGGTGATACTTGTATGGCCACTCAGGTGCGCACAGACAATTAGCCGAACAAAATTCTGTTTCCAGGATCCCCCCTGTCTTGGCTCTGCTCATGCTGCAGACTTGTAGTTTCCTCATGGGCTTGAGAGACGAAACGAAGGTGTTTCACCAAATCTGATTGCTCGATGGGAATGGAGCCTATCGTAGTAGAGCAGTGGTCAGTGGCGGCCTTGTCCTAACCACATACACCAACAACGCCCTTACTGGCTTGTCCCTCATGATATTGCAAGTAAGGATGATTGGCTGGGGCTGTCTCCCCGCGCATTAGTGAATCTAACAGTCTCTCATGGGGTAGTGACGAGTACCAGAGGGCGATGAACAAGGGTATTTGGCCAGTAAAAAACCGAATTGGCCAAAGTGGGTAACAAAAAATATCTGCTAATCCCTGTTCGTCACCAGATGATATTCTTTAGGACCCCATGAGGGACTGTAAAGGGAGTAGGTAAGTGGAGACTAAGGGGGGGGGGAGCACCGGGGAACGAGAGGGAGGGGGGGGGGATCAGGAAGTGATAGGTACTTTCGGAGAGGTCACTCACAATATATAAGGTATTCTCTTCACCCACCGGAGAGAGTCCTCTTTTTCTCACTCACCATCCCTCTTTCGCCATAGAAAGCATTAGCACCGGTACCGGCTACCATCATTCCTTTATTTTCTTTCTCTCCATTTCCTTTCTCTCCATTTTCGCACATTCCTTCCACAGGTCCGCGACCTCTTTTTTTAATTCACGAGAGAGAGAGAACCCTTCGAACTATCGTTCATACATTCATTATCTTGCCTCTTTTTTTTCAGTGAAAAAAAAGTCTCCCAAACAAGCAACCTCTCCTGACAGACTATCTTTCAAATCTTATTATTCAATATGAAGACTTTCTCTGCCCTGGCCTTGGCCGCCGCTTTGCTCTTGAGCTCGGCAAATGCCCACGTCCAACTCAAGTCGCCAGTGCCGTACAGAACTTCGACACAAGCACCCCAGAGCGCAGCACAGCAGGACTTCGACATGAAGGCTCCTCTCGACCCATCTGGTAACAACTTCCCTTGCAAGGGGTATCACAAAGATAAACAGGGAACTCAATCGCTCGTCGAATGGGCAGCCGGAAGCTCCCAGACCATGCAGTTTGACGGATCAGCGACTCATGGTGGTGGATCTTGCCAAGCTTCGTTGTCTGAGGATGGAGGGGCTACTTGGAAGGTCATGAAGTCCTTCGTTGGAGGATGCCCGACCAAGGACGCTAGCTTCACTGTTCCTAAGGAGGCCAAAGCTGGCGCCGCTATCTTTGGCTGGTAAGCCAGCTACTCCTTCATATCTCCCGCAAAGAGCTTGAATTAATAGGGCAATTAGGACATGGTTCAACCAGCAGGGCAATAGAGAAATGTACATGAACTGCGCGGCCGTCACAATCACTGGCGGCGGATCTGGGTTGTCGACATACCCAGACATGTTCACCGCAAACATTGGAAAGGATTGCAAGACTGTGCCCGGCGACCTTGCATTCCCCAACCCGGGACAGAACGTCGAGGGCTCAGGAGGTATCCCACCGACCGGAAGCGCCTGCGGCGCAGCTGGCTCGCAGCCACCAGCCGGTGGTTCGCCATCCTCTGCTCCAGCCGGCGGCTCACCATCCTCTGCTCCAGCCGGTGGCTCACCATCCTCTGCTCCAACTGGTGGCTCACCATCCTCCGCTCCAGCCGGCGGCTCACCAACGAAATCCGTTCCTTCTAGCAGCAGTGTCCCCGGCGGGCCAGGCGGTGTCAAGCCCAACCCAAGCCCCACCTCCAGCAGTGTCCCGAAGGTCACCCCCCCTGCGCCAACTCCCTCATCCCCAGTTGGCACTGGCTCCCCCTCGCCATCAGGAACAACCAAGGCCCCGGCTCAACCCTCTTCTAAGCCCACCGGCTCCCCGGCGGCAACGGGAACTGGCACTCCCGCTCCTTCCTACCCCGCCCCGGCCCCATCCACCGCTCCCTCAGCGTCCCCGAAACCCTCCACTGGCGGAGCTTGCGTCGAGGGCGCCATCACGTGCAATGCCGATGGGACATGGAGCCAGTGCGGAAGCGGAGTCAACCAGAACATGGGAAAGCCCGCCCCCGGAACTGCCTGTGCGAACGGCAGAATGCAGGCTATCAAGAACAAGCGTTCCATTCGCTTCTCGAGCGAACACATGGCTCGTAATGCTTAGAGCATTTCCTCCACTACCACTAGTATACACACGATATCACAGATTCCTCTTCAGGATTGGGTTTGAAAATTAGAAAGCGGTCCAGTTTGCATTGTTTATTGTATCTCTATCTTTATGTATTCATTTTTTTGTAGTTTGGGATGCATTGGCCCGGTGCTTTGCTTTTTGCTTTTTTGTGGAAACATTACTCTTTTTTTTTTTTACCTCTTTTTGTTTTGGATGGGGTTGTTTTGTGAATAATAATCGACGTTATCGTTACCTTCCAACCGTTCGTCCTTGCGTTCAGACCAACCGCCCTCTCTCGTCCCGTATGCTCGAGTGAGCAAATCTGTGAATGCTAATACCCCTAAATGCTTACCAGACAAAATAAACTTCCCCCCATAATTACCGCATACATCCTTCTCACCACCATTTCTACGGGATTCCGAACAATTATTAACATGTCCCATCCATCCACCCAACCAAAGATCAGGTCCAATAGTCGGTACAGCATCATACAGTAGACTAACGTGGCTCAACGATTAGGTAAGACAGAAACCTCCTCCCCTCATCGCACAAAACTCGCATGATACTTCCCTATGATATCATAAATCTATACTTCGTTCTCGTGCAACACGTGCCAAGTACCATACTCATACGGGCTACATTATATGCCGGTAACCCGTCCGTCCACAACCCGGTTTGGGGCAAGTGGCGGATGCTCTACATAGTGCAACGCGCCCGGTGGGGGTTCGGTGGATAGGGTGGACACATAAGTTAATATCATACACGGATTTACCGGAGAGGAAGGAGGGCAGGGTTCTGTCGAATTGGTGGAAGTATACTACCGTATTATGCACTGATAGATGGTTTGGCTATGTGTAACTGACTGGGGATGTTGGTTTACTTCTATCGAGTGGGTAGTGCAGGCTGAAGGTCGGTGTCTTCTTTGGTCTGTTCCGGTGGAGGGAGACGCGGTGGTGGTGGTGATGATGAGAAAGTCCCTTTGTGAGCTGGAGTCGGATATGCGGCTGCAGCAACGCCCTACTGGGGCATGCCCGTGTCGGGAGATATGTTGGGAAGAGACACAGTGCGCACGTAGGAACTGGAATTAGCATTTGACGTCATTCTAAGTATTCCAGTATCGTATCTATTACCAACTGTTTCGGCAGAATTCACGATTCAATCACTAGACTTGAATCTATTGCAATCGCCAGTGCTCCCCTTGACCACCGGTATTACCAGCAGCTAACGACGCATCATCGTGCTCAATTGACGAAATTTAGAGAGGACGGGAGGGAACATGTCAGCCACTCCGTATTATCGCGGTCTCCGAGGGTAACATTTTTCTTTCTTTTCCTATCTGGGTTCTTGATCTGGAATGGGGGAGGAGCCCGCGGTGTTTGGGGTTTACCGAGTGATTCGGGATGACGATATTGGTAAAAGGGTTCGCCTGATGTATGTGTAGTACTAGTACGAGGATGACGCTGCCTACTAGCTATTTTGAGACATTTTTTTTGCTTCTGACCGTGGCGAGCTAACAGGTACGGAAGGGAGTTTGAAGTTTTCGCCGAAAGCATACCGAGATGCCCGCATCTTCCCCGGCGTCGGATCACGCTGCATAAGCCGTTCCTCTTTCTACCACATCTTTACATACAACAAAGTATTATGCGCCCACCAGAAGCTAGAAGTGGGGTCTAGTGTGGTGGGGTATTCTACTTGGTGGTGAGATAAAGCTGATACGGTATCGTACTGCAGACATCATATCATCGCACCGGTATTTGAGACCTAAAGCTATGATACCGGTGGTGCTCTATTTTGATACCCTGGATGTACCCTTCTATACTATACTATACTATACTCCAAGGTGGGGAGTAAATTCTAGTAGGACTACCGGTATTTATGTTCTTATTATTACCTTTATACTCTCCCGACCGACCTGGTAGGCTGTACACCTCGGCACTTCCTCGGTGATGTTATCTTTATGCACACACCATCCCTACCGTGTTAACTTAGTCTAAATAAGAGAGCGCTGTGCTATGTCGTTTCTGGTAAGGCTGGCTTTTTTTGTTTTCTCCTCTCTTGTTTCGCTGTGTTTTTCGCCCCCCTTTTTAAGGCACGGAATTCTTGACCACATAGCACACCGCTCTCTTCTTCTTCAAGTTAATACGGTAGGCTTTGTGATTAATAGTGAGGATTAGTAAATATTTAGTTGACTTGCCTCAGCTTCAAACAGCCACTATCTTAGTCCCAACTCGTCAAGGGGACGACGCAGACAAACTCTTTATCTCTTCCTTCTTCTTCTTTCTCCCCGGAAAAGAAAAAGAGAAGGATTCGGGGCCACCGGTTACAAAAAGTTAAATTCGTAGTCCGGTGACCGGGCGGACCGACGGTAAGTTGGGTCCGGCGTTCTAGCTCGGAGGTGCTTGAGTTTTGTAGTAAGTCAAGTTATGATGGGAGGCGAAATATGGTATTACAGATAAATCAATATACTGTGTAGTAATACTTGTGTGGGTGCGCAGTATAGTAGGCCATCTACCGGCGCAGAGATATCCTATTGTCCAAAATGCGCGAACCACCGCACACTCCTTCCACCAGCAACAGCCACACCACTCTGGAGGAAGGAGAGAAAAAACTAAATTACAGTACATCCAACTTTGATATTATAGAAAAAAAGAGGAGAGTCTAAGTTACCATACATCCCATTAATTAGCAAAAATCTTAGACAAAATGGTATCCATAACAAGCCCCAGCTCTGCCTTTCCGGTAGAAATATAATAATTGATAATCCCCCCGGCCCTTCAGCTACCGCTAGATCTAATACCGGAAAGGCTATAGTGCTGTATTCGCAAGTTTACGTGCCGTAACACCTTGAATAATTGAACGGTGTGCTACGTCGTTGGGCTTTCCTCTCTCAGTAAGGTCAAGAAAGTTTTTTCTCTCTTCCTGTCTCTGAAGGGAAAGGGCCGTGTTTTTGTTGTGCCCCCCCCCCCCCTTTTTCCAGGGAGGGGAATTCTGGACTACATAATAATATTATTATCATAGCACACCGTCCAATTATTCAAGTTTTTACGGTATATTAAGTCTCGAGATCGAGTGGTGGGGCTAGACCCTTACTTTTGGGCACCAGACAGGATGACCGGGGTGACAAATGCACTTGTGATTGTTACGGGGAGAAAACGTGATGCCAATGACGCGGAACTCTAGGTGGCATTTCTTGGGGATAAGTGAGCTTTCACTAATATCACCGCATCTGGCGTCATGAGCTTACGTTTCCGGCTTTGTCCTGTTAGCTCCCCTTTGCCTTTCTACCCGTCTCGAAGTAGTGGTCGTTACGAGCTCCAATCATGCTGTTCCGGAATCAAAGCTTTAAAAAGGAATTAGTGGACCCGGTTTGGTATACACAGATTGTGGACATAATATTATTCTAAGCTTCCATCCTCTAAACACCCGAATTGATTACTGCCGGTCTCTGCTCACCTGAGCTCCATCCATGGCCAAAGTTGGAGCCGTGCTACAACAGATACATTAAATGGGGGGGTTAAGAGAGGAGGCATCTTGCCCGTTTATTGGGTGATTATTTTAAATGAGTGTTCTAAGGTAGCTAGTGTTCGCATGTGTGATGGTGCAAAAGAAATATGGGGGAAGGGCAATCATTAAGACACAAGCACCTCCGGCTGTCCGTTCGAAATGGACACACAGATCTGGCCATTATCACCAGCAGTGTACGTAACTGACCCGAGACCACTGGTGTACACAGTCCCCCGCGGCTTCGGCGTATTGAAGCAGTAGGTTCCACCAGTGCCGCTTCCACCATTGGTGGTGACAACAACAACGTTACCGCCAGCCCTGCTGAAAGCATAGCAGTTATCGGTGGTGTACAAATGAACATGGTCATTCCCACCCAACCCCCCAGAAGTCTTCTTCACCGCCATGAGCTTCTGAACGAAAGTGTAGAGGTCGCCAGTAGTGCTGTACCTGCTCCTCCAGAGATCCTCTCTGTTGGCGGGATCGTTTCCACCGCCGTATGCCTGCTCCGTCCCACCGTACAAGATTGGGACACCGCGGGCGAGCATGGTGTACGCGAGAGCATTCTTGAGAAGAGTCCAATCGTTGTTGATGTTCAGGAAGCGCTGAACGTCATGGTTGTCCAAGAATGTTCCCAGGAGCTCCGGACGGGCGAACGCAGAGCCGACCTTGTCATGCTGATTGACGAGGTTCGGGAATCCGGATTTGCGTGCGTAGCAGTCGTTGATAGAATAGTACATGGGAAAGTTGACGACCGCGGACATGTAATTCTGATAAGGACCAAGGTAAGTCGGGTCACCATTGAACACTTCTCCAATAGAGTACACGCCAGCGGCACTAGTGAACCCGGACCAAAAGTCCTTCTCTACGTGCTTCACTGTGTCCAGGCGCAGTCCGTCGATGGAGTACTCGGACACTAGGTTCTTAATCCAGTTATAGAAGAGGCTGCGCACAATGCTATCTTCCGTTTTTAGGTCCGGGAGCCCCGCAATCTGGCATTGCTCGACCTCGGTTTGGTTATTGTAGTTGTTGATGCTGCAGCCGCTGTGGTAGTATGAACTTGTATTGAAGGGGTTGAAGGTCGTGATATCGCCCGGGCCCATGTGATTGGCCACGATATCCACCATTATGTACATGCCCTTTGCATGGGCCGCGCTAATGAGGGATTTGAGGTCGTCCGCGGAACCATAATTAGTGTTGACGGAGTAGATGTCCTTTGCCCAATAGCCATGGTAACCGCCATCGGTGTCTATAATAACAGGGTTATTGTGGTTAGTTGTGGGTGTTTAATTACGATATTTTAATCGTTTCAATCTTGTCTGGATTTTTAATTTCTGCTAGGATGGAATGTGTACTTACTGCTGACTATTGGGGTGATCCAGATGGCATCGAACCCGAGTCCCTGGATGTAGTCCAGTCGGTTTTGCATCCCCTTCCACGTCCCGCCACAGTAATTGCCCAAGTTTGTGCAGGCATTAGTGCCGCCATCCGTCCTCGCGAATCGATCGGTGAGAACCTAGTAGCCAACCACAACCCAGTTTGTCAGAGTTACGGCAAACACACCCGATTTTCTGCAACCATGGTGGTGGTAGGGGGGAGGGGGAAGAGAGAGAAAAGTCACTCCTACAGGAAGGAGGAATGGCTGGTGGAGAACATTTTGAGGGAAACCTACAAAATAGATAGACCTCGTCTTCCAAGCTTCGCTATCCGCGGCTAACGCCGAAGCAACAAGCCCGAAAAGGCTGATCAAAGGAGAGAATTTAACCATCGTTAGGAAAAGACTGAAGTTCTCGCGTCTGTAAATAAAATAAGGGAATTGGGGATAGCGGTCGCGCCGGGCAGAAGTGGGATGAGGATGTAAGGAAAAAAGCTTCGAGGAATCACCACGTCCTTATATCATCATCGATACATTGGAAGGAGACCTTGGACCAAATTGCTGGCAAAGATCGTGATCCAACAGGAACAGGAAAGCAAGGTAGACCTATGATGACCACTGTTTCAGGAATGTCGAATTGCCGTACGAGTAGGGTGCACGAGCCAGACCCGAGGAGCCCTATGACACGGCGGTATCCTCCGTCCTCTGAAACTACGCTAACTACGGTATCCGTAATCTGAATTCGTCGCCGTGAGGCTGATATGGTATATCATAATACCGTGCTCAGTGCGATATACGCCAGAATTGAGCACGCAATACTCGGGTAGGGACGAAAAAATCGGAAAACTTATGGTGACAAAACAAGGAATAGGGGGATGATCGATGTGGCAGGTGAAAAGCGATCAGCTTGTAGGACATCTTAAACCCGGGCTGTTGCACAAAGTGACTAGATACTTGGGATGATGGCTGCTCAGAACACAACAAGGCCGGCTGTGCAGCAAATGGTACAAGTACTTGTAAAGTTTGAGGTATAGCAAAGTGGAGCGTTATCTTCCTTGAATCACCATCCAGCTTCCTAACGTCCGCCGATCCCACTTTTTTTCCAAACCGCTTCACTCTCTACTTCCTTCACTACGAGATCTTGCTGATCTTTTTTTCCGATTTTTTCGTCCCTACCCGAGTACAACGTAGAACATCCGTCCAGTTAAACAAGTTCTAGGGTATGGACGTGGGTGATCGGACAGACAGGGATTAGAAATTGTATGGGGATATATACAATTTCTAATCCCTGTCTGTCCGATCACCCACGTCCATACCCGAGTACTTCGCTCCCTACCCATGATGTCTTCGAGCCGGAAGCTCGGCTAACCCTGGCGATCCTGCTGGTGGTTATTAGGGAGTGCTCGTAATTGCCTAACAGTTTACAATCGGGCAATCACGTGGAGTATGAGGATGGGGGTCAACAGCAAGAAGTTCACTTACCCCCATAGGACACTTTCTACGGAAGGAGAATCCTATGGGGCCTGGGTGGCTTCCAGCGGAGGAAGATATATGAAGATTTTGTTCTCAATGGAACAGGCTTAACTAATCCTTTAAGTCTTGGTCAACTCCCGCACCTTCCGGTTGGAGGACAGTTGTGACCGGATCGCTAGGGTATGATCTGAGGAAGTCAGTACTAGCACAGTCGCGACAAAGGAAATTTCAGTTGCTTACTGACGGTGCTTCTTGGGATATTGGCGAAGTGAACGGAAGACTCGGCTCATAGATGGCTAGAAGTCAAGGTCAAACGGCGGCTTAGTGTTTTGTTGGCAAATGTGTAGTACCTTTTCCAAGTGCTTTACTGCCTGCTAGTAGCTGGGAAGCCGTTCCTACGGGGAGTAGGGAGAAGTAGGGATACCGCTGGGCTGTGGGATTTGATAAAGGAAATCCGCTACGCTCTGAGAAACAATACACCACACCTACAGTCCCTCCAAAGGAGATTGCTAAGAATGGACGGTAGTTATTGTAGTCTTCTTGGGATTTTTCGGGGCTGATTTTGTTTCGTTGGCGTTCAAATAGTTAGATGGAATGAGGACAAAACTCATGTGTGTGAGTGAGTGAGAGCTTCCTATATGTTTACATCCAAGTTATGCTCGTAAGTTACTGTTCTACCGTATTAGGGGACCTTCGGAGCACAGCAAAGAAGAGGCGTACCGTGGCCTGGGAGTTGAAGCGTGGCGAAGGTCGCTTATTAATAAAAGGAGCGGAGCAAACACCACATGGAGCAGGAGGCATACGGTGGTGTGAACGACAAGCCTACCCAGCAGCTGGAAGAAAAGGTAAACTCAAAGGTTTTGTCTTTTGGTTGCTGGAAGGTGGAACGCTGCCTCCTTCTACGCTGCCTCCTTCTAGAACGCCACGGCCATAACTCAGACACCAGTGTCCTCATTGTGGATGTCGGTGCTGGTGGGTTTACCCTATCCCCAAATGTTCGACTCGCCCCTAGGCGAGTCTGCTCAACTGCCTTTCGTTATGCTCACAAGCGTAGCCGAGTGTGGATTGCCCCCTTGGCTGTCCAACCTAACTCGGCTGCGCGTGGGAGGTGTACCGATTTAGGGGCTTCTTTCTCTCTTGTTGGCCTGACAGCCCTTGACTTTCAAGAAAAGATATGGTATCTTATGAGGTCATGCATGCATTCGAATTGCTCTTTAGACGACTGATCTACCCCCGCCTCATGGCCCAACCCCCGGATACAGTGTATCTCTCACGAGGGAATCTCTTGTGTGCTTTCCGAGCTCCTCTAATTTGGCTTGTTGTGGGTACAGTACCCTACCCTGTGAGTCAACCATAGCTCAGAATTCCGTGGACTGGAGCGGAGTGATCGTTCCACTGAACGTACCAGTAAAGCACAAATCGAGATTTCGGTGCCAACTGTTCTCCAGGGGTTCACAGCCTCCTGTGCTTCGAAATTCTGCTCAAAAACTGCCGACCGCCTCCTGAGAACACGACCTAGTGGGGAGAGTTGGTACCGGTGAACTTTCGAGGAACCCAAAGCCGCCCCGCGATATCTTGTTAACCATAGTAAATTCGTTTCCACTTCACTAGACCCCCACAAACGCTGCCTATAGTACGATACCCGATTTCACTACGGTTACGGTATCGGCGCGTTCCCGGTCCGCTGACACGCCTCACAACAAAATATACCCCTCTTGGACATCTACCATCCATGATTGTCCCCCGCAACACCACTCCCACAACACAAATGTCACCCTCTAATCACACGCCCCCGAGTGCCTACCCGATAGAAGCCTTCCGAGCTCAATGGACCCAGCCGGGCGATGTAATGTCACTGCTTCTCATTCTAGGTGGAGATGTGATCCAACGAGCTCTAGCCCAACTCGCGGGCGACAGTCTGGTGACACCCGTGGCGTTCTCATTCGGGTGGGTGACATACAGCATAAGTGCCCTCCTGGCAGTCGTTGGCGAGAATAAGCTCCTGCCCACGCCCGACTGCTCCGGCCAAGTCGTAAACGTTCGCTCACGATACACACGGCAGAACAACTCGTGGATACTGGGGCGGGTGATGAGGGATTTTTCGTACTGGCGGGGAAGGGAGGTGAGGGATGCTGAGAGAAAAATGGCAGCAAAGGATCAGAGGGTTGCACTTTGCGTTGCTGTGTACGAGGCCGATCCCAAGCAGGCTGCTGGGGTGCCCAAGAGAGATTGGGTGTGGTATAGTGGCTTTATATGTGCGGTCCTGCAGCTGGTGATTTCGACGGTTCCCTGGATTTTGCAGGGGGATTGGGCCATCTTTTTCACGACAGCTTGTGGCATATGTCTGGTTTTGGGGAGCGGGGCTCTCCCACAGTGGAAGCAGGAGAAGTGGGCTTGTCGGAGGGGTGCGAAAAAGACGGCTGTGCTGACGAGGGGGAATGGGCAGAAGGATTGTATCGTAATTATTGGCGGCGGGGTCGGGTTGGATTTGGAGGATTTGGCTGGGGGACGGGGCGTTGATATGCCTCGTACTCGATATTTGGCCAGTGTCATGGCAGCACTCTGGATTGCACTATTGATTGCGGTCTCTGGGCTGAAGCGCAACACTTGGTTCTTATTAGTGGTGGGTATTCTTGGGATGATACAGAATATCATTGTCTGTGGTGCCCCACGAAATCCGAGTGCCTTTGGAATTCACCTCCGGTTCAAGGAGGTGATTGTCGAGAAGAAGGTGATGGAGGCATTGAAGGCAACCGAGAAGAAGTATCCTTATGTTGGAAGGTCACTTGTTGATGTCTATTTTCCGGGTGGTTTACGGCCTGACGAGGAGGAGTATTGGAAAGAAGCTGATGATATTGCAAGGGCGAAAGATTCTAAGACAAAGTAATTTTTCAATTATCATTAATCCCATCATCTCACTGAACACTATACACTGAGTTTGTACCTCAATGCGGGAGATTTCCACACCGTTTCGGGTAAGATTTAAATAACCCATAAATTCACAATTTAGTCCCTCACAAAAGTGCGGGGGTTGCGGGGGCTTTAACTTTGTGAAACCCATTTCCATCAAAACGCGCCCCCAATCCTATCTTTACATCCCTTCTTCAAGTTCGTCAGGTCAGCCCCGGATCTCAGTCATTAGTGCATCACCAAATAAACATTATGGCTGTCCAGCTCGAAGACCACCCACAATGGCATCTCCCAGATGTCCTGGAGCCCGGGAGCACCCTGCCAAAGATTCCCTGCCTCTGCGAGCCCAACAGTTACGACAAAGAGGGGTTTTTCGATTTTCCCACTCGCCAGGGCTGGTTTTTCGACATTGAAGGAAGCTCCGGCCCACAACGAATCAACCGGGACGAGGTACCCTCTTCTGCAGAAAAAGGGGCTTTTTTACAGTCATGGTTATTCTTTGGAGTGATATATGAAGTCTTGAGACTTTTGGACGTCGAGGTAGACCTAGAGGATTGTGTTGTCCGCAATCAAGACGGAACGAGACGATGCATAACCACTTATCCACTACGAAAGTACTTTTCGAATTGCCTCCAGCGCGGGAAATCCCGAAGCAGGACTCCTCGGGAGGACGCACTCGCCAATATTGCCAAAATATTAAGGCGTGTTGATTCGACTATTCGACGGTATTCGGACACTCTTTCACCACGAACTTGGAGGCTGTCGGAGGCTCTATCGTTGGATACTGTACTCAGTATCTTGATCCTTGGGGAGTCCCTCTTGAACATAACAAGGTTGGCAATGCCGCCTCCAGAAAATGATCAGTCGGTCCTCCAGGGCGTCGGTTTCGCTTGGGCTCGGAACCCTTTAGAACAGCGTATGCTGGGTGCCAACTGGTGCACCAGTACCACAACAATGCTGCATACTTTGCTTGATGTCAGTGGGTTGTATTACGCTAGTAGGCTTCGATTACCGACCCACTCTGGCCGGCAATCTCATAGTAATTGCACTCCGCAACAGTGCTTTGCTAATCACGTTGACGAGAGCACTTACCAGACCCAGCATGTCGAGCAGTGCCGGGGGTGCGAGCACATATCAATAGATGTGGAAAAGGTGGCAGAGGTCATTGGGCAAGGAAAAACACCTGTTGTGTCTATCGATTATCTAGATGCCGATAGCGATCACCCGGATATCCAACTTAAAGTCATAACATCAGCACCCTACGTCGCAATCTCGCATGTATGGGCACAAGGACTAGGAAACGCTCGGGCCAACAGTCTCCCCCGCTGCCAGCTGACAAAAATCAAACGAATGGTCTCAGGTATACACCCAATGAGCAATATGCATGGCGCCTCCGAGCTCGCGGTATGGATGGATACGCTTTGCATCCCCGTGGCGCCCCATCTCAAGCCGCTCCGAAAACTCTCCATAGCACGTCTCGAGGAGACATATAGAAACGCAGATCAAATCTTGGTCGTGGACAAAGACTTGATGAGCGCCTCTCGTTTAGCCAGTCGCATTGAAAAGGCAACTCGTCTGCTTTGCTCTGCCTGGATGCGACGCCTATGGACTTACCAGGAAGCCGTGGTATCCAATCTACACCCAACCTGCGAGAAGCTGCAGATTCAATTCTCTGACGGACCGGTGACCTTCCACTCTCTCTGCGTGGACCCCATAAGTTCTTGTCACTCGGAAATGGCTATAAACAGCCTCTTGTTAGCTTTGCCAGTGACGGGGTCTGTTTCCTTCAGGCTCTCAACTCTAAGCCGAGCTCTGCGCTACCGCACCACCAGCCGGCAGTCTGACGAGGCCATCTGCTTAACCGCCGTATTGGGCCACGACGTATCCCGGGTGATAGCAACAGACAATGCGGAAAAGCGCATGGCAATATTCTACTCCTTCATAGACACTGTCCCTGCTGAAATAATATTCCGAAAAGTATCCCGCTTGAAAATTGACGGGTACCGTTGGGCACCCCTCTCCTTCCTCCAGCAAATGGCGCAGATCGCAGTAGCGCAAGGTCTGGACGCGCCCAGAGACGCACACGGGGTATATGTAACTTTTCCTGCCCTGCAATTCCTCTCCATCGGCCCGCCCAAAAACATCGGTAATCACTTCCTTCTCGGAGAGGATCCGGAGAACCCGACGATACACTTGAGCTCAGCGGGCGCGAAGAGCGGGAGGACCGACGAGGAGTGGAGCAGAGTTGTTAGGGGATGGGAAGAGTTCGATCGTGTTGTTCTTGGAAGCGGGGAAATTGCGCTCATTCTGAATCCTGATCGAACATCTCCGCATGCGTTGGTTTCAGTCTTAAGGAAAGGGCCGGATGGGACTAGATACTGTCGGTTTCTGTGTTTGGCTGAGACGGGTGCAGTGCATGCTACCTCTCTTAATGTTTGCGGGCGGGTGGCAATAGAGAAAATTGATGCTGGGACAACATGGTGTGTGGGATAGATGAGTGCGTTGCTCTTTGCGCTCTCACTGGGACTATCAGGATAATCATGGTTTTCCGTATGTAGTGTCGGGCAGGATCAAGAGCCAAACCAGAAGTCTCACGCAAATGAATAAAGCTGAGCGAACTATACAGTAAAATATGGTGGACGTTCTTCTGAGCTGTTGCTGCCCTCAAGAAATCGGTAATATGTACTCACCCATATGTACTCACCTATCCGTACAACCCTAGGCCCGATTTGGAACCCGGTTTTTAGTAACGGAGGGTTTCCACGAGCCGAACGTGCTCTCCCAGCGTTGTCCCGTAAGGAGTTGTTCGCGGGTGACTGGCACTGAAGATTAATTTTCAGGTGTTTCTGTGGAGCTCCGGGCCCGGTAAAACCCCGAGGGTGTACTATACAGGATGGAAAGATCTAGGAGTCCCAATGCACACGCTACCTTAGGATTATTCACTAAATAGTAGAGCACCAAACACTAGGCCGGGGAAGTATTATAATGGCATTGCGGTTTCTACCACTCTCTCATAGTAATCAACTTGTAGCCATGGACTTCTCTTCGACCAAAGAGTCCTTGAGTAGAGTAGGAAAGGAACACCCTCTGGCAAAACTCAGTTCAGCTGCCTCTCGAAGCAGGAGTTATCATTGATATTGATATTTCGGGTTTGGTGATATCGATCTTGGCAGAGGGGATCTATCTATCTTGGGAGCGACCACAGACCACATCGAGTGAGGATTGATGTTTGTCATTGCACCTCATTTGTAGATACCAGGAAGGGTGAGGGGAGAAAACTACTTTGTGATTCGGGATTTATTATCCGGGGTTCATTATTAACATCTCTATTAGGCTGGTGGGATCTCGTAGGCTCATTGTCTCTGATGAAACAACCGCCAAGTTACGCTACTTCAAATATAGCCCACAAAACTGCGGGGGGTCTGGCGAGGTTGAGCGAGGGTGACTGACAAAAGGGAGGGTGAGAAAAGGGAGAGGCGGCATAAAAGTCTCTACCAAAAAGCCTTAACCCCAGCAAAAAAACCTTCTGTTGTGTGATAGAAGGCGTATTTTCAGCCATGGCGTCAGGGCCGGCGGCTGGCTTATCACACCAACTTTAGCCTCCAGCAGAACCTTTTGCCAAAACTACAATACTCGTATGATAGCTCGCGCACTTTCTATTCCCAGACACTGTTTACCTACCTCAAAGTTAGTGATGTAATACAGTAACATTGGCCGAGCATGAGTGCTTCGCCATCATTGGCTCCCTTACCGAAATGGGCCCTATTAATTAGAAACTATTATTACTTGATGACGGGGAAACGGTCTGTACAAAACGTGCGGTACGGAAAGAGAGGGTTAAGTCATTAAGGGGAGGGAAGGGGAATTTACCCTGGACGGGCTTGTAACAGAGAGGAACATACACTAATATGGTACTGGTTTCGTTTTCATTTATTTTCATCAACTTTTATCTTATTTGAATTTATCGCAGTCTGGAGATTTTTCCCCTCGGTAGCCCCCTTCTCGCTTTCCCCCCTAAAAAAAAGGTTAACCACCATACCTAGCCAACTCTGGGCAGGGGGGCACACCTTTCCAACGGCCTAATTTAGTGTAGAAGTATAGCTATCATAGCATAGTTTAGGAAATTGACCTGAATGTCAGCCGGAGGTCATCAATCATGCTACTATCAGGATCTAAAGTTCAAGCGGCCCTCTTCTTTGGACCGTGCGCCTCTTTCACTTTTTGAATCACCCGTTCTTGCTAATTTATTCGTCATAATCGGCATAAAAGTATGGTCTGGTAATCGTGAGTACCCAGCTCGTATGGCACGCACACAGAGAGCTACTATGATATTTGTATTGTAAAGAGCGGCACCTTATCCGTGAGCTACATTTCAGCCTCAGCCCTCCGAGTTCCAGCACCGCTCGAGTTGCACGTAGTTACTGATACAAGTAGCACTTTTAGGTGCATCAAGTGTTGAGCTGCTTGAATGATACGGTGGCTTGGCCTTAAACTGCCTTTCGGCTCACTGACCAACCCTGTGGTGTGTTACGTCGTGCGGCTCGGAATATGTCTTGCGTAAAAAGACCGTGCACTTTTAAGCTTAAACTACTCCTGACACCATTCATTACTAGAATGGCATCTTCCCAAAGCTCAATCCAGTTCTCATACCAGAGTAGTTGAAACCCTTTCTAACTCATCACAAGGCTTACCAACCTAACGATCAACCTCTAAGCAGTTGCATTAAGCATTGGAACCAGGTAGTTCCGTGGGGGCCCTGCTTGGCGCCAAGAATTGAGCATTCAATCCGAAACCAAGCTCCCTTAGGTGTCTAAGTTTAGAATTCCCCATCTACAGTAATTACAGAGACAGAACCATATCAATAACGCAGTTACTCATCCTCCGCACTAATGGCGGAACAACTTCGACAACAATGGCGAAATCCGCGGGACATTATGTCGGTACTGATGATCCTTGGTTCGGAGACCGTGCACAAGACGATAGCACAGATGGCTGGGGGGCCATTTGTCCCGACCCCTTTCTCGTTCGGCTGGGTAGGATACTCTTTCGTAGCGCTGGGCAACGCCGTAGGGTCGGGCAGACTGCTTCCAGAACCTGACTGGCCGACCTTCGTCATCAATCTCAAAAACGGGTACGTTCGGCAGAACTGCTCTTGGGTTCTTGGAAGACTCCTGAGGGATTTCGAGATGAAAGAGAAGAACAAGGACTACGCGCTCAAGATTATCGTCTACGACCTCAATCTAAACGATGTTGGCCGCCGGCCTGCGAGGTGGTGGTGGTGGTGGACGAAGAAGGACAGAGATGTCTATATCAAGCCAAAGCGGGACTGGGTTTGGTGGAGTGGCGTTGTTACGATAGTCATTCAGTTAGGGATCTCGATCACACCGTGGCTGACCGAGGGCGATTGGACTATATTCATGACATCTACTGCAGCGACTTTACTTGCCGTTGCGGGCGCAAGCTGGCCGAACCTGAGCGCCGAGAAGTGGGCTGGGCGTCGGAGCAATAAGTGTGTTGCACTCACACGAGGAAATGGGGCTAGATACGCTATGATTCTAAAGTACCGGGATGGCGAAAAAGGGCTGGACCTGGAAGACCTCGCAACGGCGATGACAACCCCTTCGCGTTGGGACCGCGTAGTTACTGGCACACTCGCAATAGCCTGGGTCCTCCTCCTCTTCAACATATGTGGACTTCAAGATAAGACCTGGTACATTCTTGGAGTCGGTGTCATCGGGATGCTTCAGAATCAGCTCGTCAGCGGAGTGCAAAGGGATCCCGCGTCGTCGGGAATTCCCCTGACAAAAGTCGAAGAGATTCGAGAGTTCAAGGTCATGAATGTCTTGAAGAAGGTCGAGACTCGCTATCCTGGGTTTGGGGTATCGCTATTGCCAACATTCTTCCCCGGGGAGTTGTGGCCGGATGAAGTTAGTTGGTGGGAGGAGCGCAAGATGGAGCTCAAAACTATTAGGGAGGCGAAGAAGCAAGCAAAACTCACTCAAAACGCTGTTGTCTAGTCAGATCTGTTAGAATTTCATGCATGGGGAGTATTCCTGGAGTTCACTTGGTGGGCGCACATATCGAGCTGCATACATTTACCTTGATTTGGGTTACATGGAATTTCTTTGGCTGGTATTCGGGATTTTTATTGTTTCATCTCGCGGAGCTCTTCGCCTGTGACCACCCTTGCTTTAGCTATCTATTGAGCTATGTATGTATATGAATTTATGTGGCATTATTTCGAACACATCACATTGTACGGGTCGGTAACGCAATTATCGACTTTTGGCTGAGGTATTATGATATTATCAAGAAATATATCTCAAAAATATTCACGCTGTGCAGCATACTCAATAGATCACCGCCCACAATACCACCCTGCATGCCCGAAAAACATCACGGTTGTTTTAAGGATCCTTAAAGGGTGGGCTGCTCTAGTTGGCTCTAAATGTTGCCCCAAACCTTTATACAGCTCACACAATCTCGCCCCCCCCCCCCCTCGATTCGATTTCTCCAACTATCAAGATAAAACTGTATCTAAAAATATACGCCGTGCAACCGGATGTAATTCTGTCAACCTGGGTCTATCCATATCATAGGGCATGATGCTTAAAGAGTTAATATAACGTGTCTAGCCAGTGAATTGATCCAGAGGCCTGACAATATACAAGAGTGCTCCAACAGGTATCATACTCAGAAGTGCATTTCCCACGTGGTGCCATAGTGGAGGGGTCACTAGCAGCCATTTAAACCTTGCATCCAGAAATGAAGTCCGTTCCTTTGTACATTCTGCTCTGCCTGGTGTTTGTCGGGAAACTTTTTTCTTTGCGGCGTAGTTAATACTGAAGAGTCTTTGGTAATTGGTGGATGATTATGGTATATAGGAGGCCCTTTTTCTCGAGGCTGCTGTAACAGAGAATCCAAATGGGGCATTGCTGACATTTAAGGGATATGGGCTTTATGGGTCCTAAAACATTCAAGTGAGGCGTGCATGTCGGAAGTATTACCTCAGTGTAATGATTTCAAGTTGGTGCGAATATGTTCGGCCAGTTGTCAGGCAACTTGGGATATGCGGATCTAGGAAATGGCAGATGTCATGTTGGTGTATATTCATACTGCTCACGACCACAAGTACCGCAGTCTCAAGCGCGTCCGTAGGCAAGCAAGCAAGATAGAAATCGTCTCTCTCTCTTCCTTTCTTTCATTGATCAGTCCCATTACTTTACGCTTCAACTCCGGCTGTTTCTGTGTGCCCTCCGACAAGGCCCATGTTGAGGTGAGTGAGTGACATCGCATGATTTATCCTGGAATCACCTGGGCCACGTCCCCCGAGACCGTGGGACACAGCACTCGCTCAAGCTTGTGAGGCACATGACACAAATAACTCTTCAAGCTTTACTTGGTGTTATTGACGGGCCGGAGAGGCGTCATATGCTCAAGTATCAATCCGATTGCGTACCTTATCCCTCATGTTGCTACGACGAATAATGATATATCCAGCACCTAGCTGGATTGTGTGGCATAGTATGTACAGTACTTTACAGGATTAAAAAAGTGTCGTCCTTAATCTACGCTCTGAAGAGTGGTATCCTTGAGGGAAGCTGCGCTCGATTTTCATGAAAGTAAAATTGTGCCTCGAGGGCGTAAACCAACTATATGAAGCAAACACACCTCAACTCACCTATAGCTTCATATAACGTATGTTGGGTCACCTACAGGGCCAGCCATTGAGGGGTTGGAGTTTCTATACCTCTAGGGTATTTGGCTTTGTTTCTTTCCTTAATTTTCGGTTGTGTTGTGTTTTGTTTCCAGAGCTCTCGCCTCCCGGAGGCACTTATGCCTGGGCCCGTCTATGGCTAGTATCCTTCCCGATTTCTCGGTCCGTCGTTCCTCCCCTTCAGCTGTGCTTTCTCCACCGATGTCCTACTTTCTGCTCTGACGCCCTAGCCGCCTCTGCAATAGTTATCGGTGCATATCCTTCTCCAATTCAGCATTTGTAGATCACCTTTCCCCCCTACTTTCTTTTTAGAGAATTGATACCGCTTTAATGCCTCCCCCCGAGCACACGAGGATAAGGAGATAGTTACATGTGGTCGGTTTGCCCTAGTAAATTTAAGAAACCTTCCTGGGTGCAGGGGAGGAAATCGAAGACAGGTATGATATTGACATCTAGGCATAGCACTTGTTCCACCCTCGGGCCCTATCTAACTGCAGCAAAACAGAGGACGAAGCATGAGCATCGAAGGAAATCTCACAACTTGTGCAATGGCAGATGAACAGGGGTGAGGATGCCACCTCGAAATATAATGGTTAGGGCTTCATCGAATTCCCCCCTTAGTCCCGTGGGAGGGATGATATAATGCCAAACCTTAGAAGCATGGCACCCTGAATAAAATTTCCTCCGGGCCAAGAAATGGGTTGATTTCCTACCCACGGAGGGCAAGGCATCAAAGCAATACCAATTTAGAATCCCCTCCCCAGCTCATGTCCGGATATGTAGCGGCCCCAGGGCGACAGAGGTATCGGGGCCTCCGAGTGAATAGTTTCCAACACTAATGATCGTCGGTGAGAATGCTTGTAGGACTAACCTAGCTCGTCATTGTCCACGCAGGATATGTGCTAACGGGAGGGATAGGCACTTGGGGCGTTTTTCTCTCTCCTCATAGCCAGGGCATCTATGTGTTCCAAAACTTTGGCAAGGCCACCGCACCTTCAGGTACTAACTACTAACGGTACTCTTAGGCTGTAAGTAATAAGAAGTGTCGAAATTTGGGGTTTGTTTCATATGTATATTTCTCTTGATATTTGGAGGTCAAAATATTGTAGAAGGCTAGAGAAGGCTTTTCCTACTGCATATCGGCCCGCTAGTATTGCTCTTTCTTCTGATAGAGAATGTATGGTATTGAGAATGGGGTAAGGTGCATTCGCGCTTGTACAAGCTGGGAAGCGGAAACTAGTAGCACACGTGCTTTACCTCTACTAAATTAGATTTTACTTCTTCCCGAGGTTATTGAAAACTGAGTCTTTTTTTTTTACTATTATAAATCATCATAGCCTATAACTACACAACATTACTCTTACTAAAGCTACACCATAACATTCCATAGCACCTGTTGCCCATGGCCAATTCTACCAGGCGCCCTTTCCGGGTGGCCCTAGTTTCTTGCTCTCCTCGCAGAAAACACGACAGACCTAGAGAGAGAGGAAAAACAGAGGGCGGCGAGAGAAATCAAAGGGATATGTGGAGGCACAGAGGAAGGAGAAACGAAAAAAGCAGGAAGAGGAGAAATTGATAGGAATGGTATGCTAAAATGTTCCAGGGGGGGAGCGTCGCCTTGAATGTGAAAGGACGAGTTCCCTTTCGCAAATCCCCACGCAAACCCTAAATTCATAGAGGGTTCGGGCTGGGTCTCAATGTCGATGATATTGATGCTTGTCTATCACTACTATCTGTACTGTATGGACCCAACTGCTAGAGTCATATGAGAAGCGACCTAAGACCGAGGTAGAGCTCGCTATAGTAGCAATAACGATATACTGTACTAAGTCAAAATGGTTGGTCGGACATCAGTTTCCAGACTAAATTCAACGAACAATATATATTTTCATCAGCTAGATGATTTCTATATACTCAAACCCCTTAGAAATAGAAGTGCAAGGGACCAAAACTGCCTTCATTGTTTATGATTGTTAACCAGTGCGAAAGTGATTTGAATCTTTGCATGGGCCCACATAAAAAATTACATGACAACCAATATCTCACACTTGAATGATATTTTCTCCACTCCTTTGTATTTAAAAGTTTTTCAATATCCCCCATATTACCCACAGGCTTGCTGATGCGCTGCCAATTTTCGCATATTCTCATAGGTATTGTGCTGAGAGAGAGTGTGGTGTAAATGGATCCTTTTGGTGTAAAAACGGCATCTGACGAAACGTTTTGACACTTTATCTGCCTATAAGATCCGGCCAATGATATCCCTGCCTCTCTTGACCTATCAGCACCTATCTGAGTGGGGTGGTGTCCGAGTGGCTTGTGGTTCCGTCTATTACAGTTTACGAAAATCTCTACAAACTGGCCTCGGGAAAGCAAAGCCTCTGGATATCTCGAAACATGCCAACACGGAAATGAGAGCCCCCTCGAGGTATCAAGACTTCTCCTGGCCAGAGTTTGCTAAGGAAATCGACCCGTTAGCGCCGCGGCACCGTTCGTGTGTGCCCAAGACATGCGTTTTTTTTCTCTCCCCAGACACCATTTTCTCAATGAAATCCTCCCAAACCCCAGCAGAAATACACCGAAGCGCTATTATAAAAGTACGAAAATAGAGAGACTAGCTCCCCAGGAACTCGAGGGACGGAGTTTCAGCTCCCCGCACCCCTGCCCTGCCCCATCCACTGTGCCCCACCTATACCTCGTGATACGGTGAAACGCCATCCTAACCCTTTCCCTGCTACAGAGGCTCCATCCAGTCCACCTCAGAGTACGATTCATCTTTCGCATATACAAGTACTGGCGCTTCGGAGCTTGGTACTCAGACTAGTGTCTCACAAACATCCCAAACACAAAACTGCAATTAACCCAACCACTTCGACTTTACTCTTGCGGTATCCACTCTATTGAACCACGAAGTTCAACGTTGGATAATTCATGGCGAGGCAGAAAGCCCCGCACTAGGGCAACCTCACATCACCGACCAATTGGATGAGGCCCAAAGCTATCATCCGGCAATTGCTTGCCATAATCTAGGGCAGATCTAACCCGGGTACAATCCTGACCTGTAAGTATCGGAGCATTTCCCGGGGTCGTAAACGCGAAAATCGACGCGAGAGTGACAAGGATATTTGACACAGTCTAGAGAAACATACAAGTCAATCAAGCCTCAGTAAAGAGCGCCATCAGTCCTCGGGAATTGCATTACGATATTGCTCCGCCTAGCTACGGCAGTTCAACGGGAGGTGGGGGGTAAATTTAATATAACAAGGAGGCGCTCATTGGCGGACGTGTCAAAACGGTACCGAATCGTTGACACCCTAATGTTTTCCTAGTTATTTATCTATCTGGGATGGATGGCAAAACTCGTTGGGTGGATAGCGTAACGAGTGAGAGGTAATGACATGGTTAGAAGATTCTGGGGAACCATGCCGATTTTCCACCTCCGCATTGGGGCACTGCCGCCGAGATAAGCAGTTACCAGCACGTCAATCGCTAATGATTAAACTGCCAGCACCCGAAGGGCCGATGAAGTTTATCTGAGTACAGTGCACCAAGTCACCGCAAAGTATCACCCATAACGACCCCAAAACACCATGATATCAACATCGGTGAGCGTGCATGATGCAACACGATAAGGCGGGTAATCTAGGGTTTAAGCCACAGCAAAAGCCATGATAAACCCCCGGTGTTCTAGTCCTGTAACCTGGGGAGAAGTCAAGGCGGAAAGTTCGCCGCATCCTATCCTGTAACCCCTAGCACAATACGGACCCTACCGCCGTTGACAGCCAGCAGTGCACCGTGCCGTATACAAGTCCACGAAAATCTAGGCAAATTTATTGTTGTGGGAGGGGCTCTGAAGTACTAGGCTTCCGGCCAGCTTCTCCCGTCCTCTCACTTGCGAGTTCGGTGAGTTTATTCTGCAGTAATCCCTGCTCTTCGACGAACCACAACCAGTATTATGATCTGCGGACGGGACCCACCGCCGGACAAAGACAAATGAAAAGGGAAAGGGGGGAGAAAAAAAGAAGGCAGCAATAGGGCACCATAGGTACGCGGAGATTTCTGTTTGTTGGCAATGGGAAAAAGTGATGAACTAGTCACTAACATTAGGTATTCGCGGAAGCGGCATTTTCCCTACCCCCCCTCATCTGCGTGCAGTGAATAAACTAGATAGTGCATGGTTGTTAATGCGTGTGCGGTCTAACAGGAACGGCACATTCACCCTCTGCTCCTTTTTTCTTACTCTCTATTCGGGAAGCACTCTCTGCCCTGTTTTAGCACATCGCTTGAAGGCAAAAAACTGTTTTTTTTTTCAGAAGAGCGTGTTTTTGCTGAGACTCCATTCTTCCTTACTAAAGGGCAGAAGACAAGCCATATTTAGATAATAGCTACCCCACCGATCGCTATAATGAAGGAAAAATCAGGTTAAGACCTGCGAGTTATTTAATAATAAGCACAACCCCTAGATATTCAATTTACGAGAGCCCTGAAAACCCCCCCCCCCCCCGAAAGGCCAGCCCTGCTGCCGCCCCAAAAAAAAAAGCTGAATTGGTTTAGAAGAGCACAGGGCAGAGTAACAGCGACCCGGGGAGGTAAGCCACCAGTTTGAGCATCTGGAAGAAAGAGAGGGTTGCCAGAGTTTGCGTCAGGGGTATGAAAGGTATATCCTAGATCATGATTACCCTGCTCGTATATCTCTGCAGATCTACACATCTACAACTGGCTAATTGAAGAGTAGCACTGATGCCCCCGCAAACTCCTTATCGCTACCGATGCATGTAGGAAATTCGCATGTAGGAAATTCGCTGTGCATAAAATGGTAATTGCAATTGATGTATGAAATATTGCGCGAGCATGAAGGTACCACCGAGCTGCGATCAATACGACTGGGAGCATCACAATCTCCGATGGCCTTCTCGTAAGCACACTCAACCGGACGAACTAAAAGCTAAAACTGAAGAAAATCCAACGATGGCTAGTCCTTAAATAGTGACCAACTTTATAGAAGCAATCGCCTCTATAATCAGCTCAAAAGTAAGGAAAATGCCAAGCTTCATATAAAGTCACTCGTCGGCAGAAGCCTAGACAAGACCACAAGGTCTGGATATCTCAGAGTTATTGCCGAAGGCCCCAGTGTTACATCTTCCGTTAGTTCTTTCATCTGCTCCTCCCTGTAGAGCTGCGAGAGTAGTAGTGCGCTCGAGACTATTCTTGCTCTGGACAAGTTTTACATTTGTTCCGGCACTGTCAACCCTGCCTAGAACATTTACCGCGAGATCGTTTTTGCCACTGCTGATATCTTGTAACTTATGATGTTTCTCTTGTGGGGCAAACCACTGCCTCCGAAGTGGGGCACGGCACGGGCTAGGATGCGGTCGTGTACCACACCACAGACTTGCATGGACCATTTCTAATAGCGTAGTGCACCTTATTTTATGATGCGCAGGCAGGTCCAATGAAAGACTATCCTACTCTTTTGTGGCGGAAGACCGACAGTGGTTCACCAGTACAGTCGCACCTCGCCATACTAGAACCCTTTCTACAGGAAACCTGGCTATTGCAAATGATCCTTCAGGGAATTTACACCCCTGCTCCCGCACACTACCCTCTTGATATTTCCTCCAAAATCTCCCTATAACGAATGAAAAATTCCGGATTCCTAGCGTTCCTTATAGCGAGGTGCGACTGTAGCCCGTTTGTATCAGATTATTTCATATGATTTTGGTTGTAATAATACACCCGTTACCCGTGCAAAGCCTTTGGCGGTTTATTTCAACTCTCCGGCACTAGTGAGAGACGTTAACTTGCAGGAAGGGATGCCTGGACCCTTTTTATAAACCCAGGCCTTGGGTATACCTAGCCTTTCGCCCAACCCCCATTATCTGTGGGATAGTGCCCTCTCACTGTCTTGCAAAAAGTGAGAAAGTTCATATTTATCTAGAGATCTACCGAGGTAAGATGTAGAGCTGCCCTGTCCCCTATTCTCTGCTTTTACGTCATGAATCTGGCGTGTCCCCTCTGTTTCGCCGACCAAGATTGTTGAATCAGAGTGGTTAACCTACTAACCCCGACCTCTTCCACCTGCCCCACCACTAGGCTACTATCTGTCAATACGCGTGGGCAGGCTCTGGCCTTGCATCATTTCTAGAGCCTTCACTTGAAGGTATGCTGGGATATACGGCGGTGTACTGCAATTGTCTTGCAGTCTCAGGGCATAGTCACTGATGATGCTCTAAGAAAATTAGCAACTTCACGTGAGCAAAACAAGTAGTTAGATGGGGTGTGTATGGTCTAGAATACAAGTCATAGTTCATACGCTCTAATGCGAATCGGGTGGTGACCGCCCCCACTTGACACCTGGACTAATCAAGCCGGACATCTATATATCATACTGTAGTTCGCTTTGCGGTGGCAAACCCCAACACCTCCTCATTCCGACAACAAATTCCCACCCTACCGTGATGAGCGGGAGGGTGGTTCCGTATTCCGGTGCCCCGAGCCCTAAGCTTACTTGGCTGTTACAGATCCTATCTCGCAACATTTCTCCTATTTGGCATCAGCCCCAAACTCCCCCCGCTGCGAGACTCCCAACGAAACAGGCCCCAGCGCCAAACTCGGAAAGATAGGCGGACAAACGTAAGCAGGGGGCTGTTTCTGTGTGGGTATTACCCTTTCCTCTTACCCTCTTAGAAAATATTGTGTGTTATAGGCCAGTGATAATCCGCCCAAGTACACCCGAGTGATACACTATGACCCCATTTTGTAACTTCTACTCCCGAAGAGTCAGGGAATACCGAAAATCGATAGGAAAGAAACGCCCTAGTTGTGAGACCTCCTCACGCCACCCCGAAACAAGGCTAGTGCACCACTAAGTTAGCTTTAGTTGACTGACCAAAAATATTTGCACAGGGTTGCACAATGGGGCGAAAGCTTTTCTCTCCTACACATTTGCTTGAGATCCTGGCGGGCGGACGCGACCTCTGAAAATCGGCCCCGCGCGCTGCGAGATTATTTGTTTCGGTTGCACACAAATTCCCTCGAGAGATGGGGTGAGTGTGTTATTAATTCCCGCTGAATGAAAAATTGAGGGGGAGATTTTTTTTTTCGGTGCCGAGACGGGGAGGGTGTGGGAATATCTCCGACCAAGGTTTTTTCTAGCTGACTAACTGATCATCGGATTTAGTTCTTGAATATAGCCTTGCGCAACGATCTTTCTCAGCCTGCACATTTTCCTCCCTCCTTTCCCCTTGCAATGCTGCCCCGTTCAAAGATTCCCCATACAGCTACCATCAATGACACCGCCCCGGTATCGGGCTTTAGTCCGAGGAGCAGTGTTCCTGTGTGGCTTGCATTAACATGCGCGGAATAGAGCTCACCCCATTTTTCAGACCTATTTACGGCTTCGGCTTGCTTTGTGATGCCGCAAAGAATCTTACTGATCTTTACTGTGCCTGTGCTAGTACAGTAACCCCAGAGTTTCCGGGAAGTGAAAAACACAAGAGCCAATCACGCAATAGGAGCGGAGGCACGTTAGTGCACTACCGTAGCGTGCCCGTTCAATTTGCACCAAAACCTAATCCTTCGTTTAGGCCGGTCGCACGAGATGACACCCAGCTCACCGGGGTGCCCCGTACGCAGGTGCTCTACTCCAGGGGCACCGAGCCTTGGACCCTGCATCCAGAATACGCCTCTGGCATCTCGATGTCTCAGAAGGTCGGTGCAGATCGAACCTTGGACTCGCGGGGGGGGAACCCCGTGCGGACGGGTATCGGGCATCAGAGCCGTTCGGAATGCCTCCGACCGCTGTGGGGCACCAAATTTTCCCTCACTTGGAGATGGAAACTTCCTTGAAACTTTCACCCAGGGGAATTTTGACAGAGGAGAGGCCACTGGCTTCGGAGGCCTAGCTAGCAAGAACCGGATACAAGATCTTCGGAATCCAAATAAGCTGGAGCATGAGTACTCACAGAGTCGTGACCTTTGCAAAACGGGCTGCTGCCACCTACCGCCGAAAATTAGACCGCGCCTCAGAATTCAGGTGATGGGCAGTCGTTTTCCCAACTATCTTGACATTATGAGTACTTGGGTACTAGGGTTGTCTTGTGAACATGGTCGTTTCTAATATGCAGCTAAGCCTATTCATTGTAAAAGAGAAGAAATTTCGTCAATGCATCATAATTTTTTGCCTGCTAGAAGGGGTATCCATGGTAGTTCGACCAATACAAAGGTGTTGACGGATTGACCCCCCCCCCCACCGGAGTACAGGGGAGTGGGTAATGCCATCACTCTGCCTCAGTTATATGCAAGTAAAATTAAGGTTACCAGATCGACTATCCCAAGGTTTTCATCTTACCGCGGTCACACTATAGTACGAGTACAATATTCGCGTTTCACCTCACATTTTTTACTTTTTTATTTGGTAACACCGTCTAATGATGCTGCGAAAAGGGAGTACCGGTAGAGGTAATAAGAATATTCCGAAAAAAACTCACGCAATCAATGTAGAGATTCAAATCGAGGCTGGCAGATTATGCTTTCATATTATTAACTCCAGAAAAGCGATAGCCGAGACAACAACCAAGGATCGACAGCACAGGAGCCGACCACGCTGCTGTTCCCGGAACCACATACCGGTACTTGGCCAAGAAAACAGGAAAGCCAAACAATCTGGAAATACAAGTACGACTGTACGAGTGTGGCGGATAGGTATGACTATCACGTGAACTCGAGGAGAAAAAACGACCTGAAGAAACTCCCATTTTGTGTTGAGCATTCTCGCTCTGACCCACTGCTCTTTCAGAACAGGTGATACTTACCCCCTGCGCTCGAATGGCACCCTGATAGAGATAACCTCTTTGCCTAAGCCCCTTCTCCGTGCTAGGCGTTCCATACAGTATGGGGGAGAGGAAATTCTGGCAATCCACTCGGCTTCACAGTGCTATTTGTATGTTTCAAGCAAGTGAAAGTGCTGTGTCAGCATCTCGCAACTTATCGCGGGATTATCTCAATCTGGCAGAACTAAATCACTAGACTAAAGATTTTGGTATCACTGCTGCTGGGCGCGGCAATCGAGCACAGCCGCGCCATTACCTTAATACCACATCCGACCATATCAAGTAATACTAGGGGGACACTTTTTAGACATTGATAAAGCATAATTAATTTCTCTCAAGGGTTGACATTCGTCCTATTTCAAGACTGGAAGGCCATTAAATCATCCTTCTACTATCCTTCAGTCCCTTTTCCTACAATACCAACAGCTCGGAAGATATCCAGTAAAAAAATCTCCCCGTCCTAGGAGTTCTAAAGCCCTTGATAACCATATCTACTGCTATCTTGCTAGAGTTTCTATGAAGGTATGCTGTAAGACTATAAGAGAATGATATAACAATATTATTCCAGAGGTTTCAGTCAACTTGAAGGCAGCCAAGCACTTCTTACCCTTTATGAATATTATCAAAAAGTAGAAAGAGTAATGACAATAGGCTTCAAGAACAAGCTTGCTATAAAAAGGTTAGCTTGAGTACTAGAGTGCAAGGATAGAGAAAAAGAATGATATTGAAAGTATTATTTCCTGTAACAAATGCAATAAGAAAGATTTGAAAATCTTGGAAAAGTTCAGTTCTCGGAATTGGAAGGAAGATGTGTCAGAAGCTTGAGGTCCAACTCTATTTTCAAAAGGAGACCAGAATTGAATTAGTAGTTTGAGCTCATATTTAAAGGAGATATGAGAATTGCCTGAGCCAATCTTTGAATAAAGAATTGGAAGATATACATTGAATTTCTTAGCAATAGTTTGATAGAGGGTACAATCGAAAATACTGTTTTTGATAGATTATGCAAAACAGCACATGCTATAGAAGATACCATGGCTTGGATCAAGAAAACAAGATGCAGGCTAAGGAATAGTCTGCTAATTCACCTGATATTAAATCTTGTTGAGCACTGTTAGATAAGACTTAAAGAAAAACTACATAGGAGGTTCAAGTTTCCTTTCATTGACAAGACCAATAGTAGCCCGCATAATGATACTTAGCAGAAGCTCTTCGTAGCATTTGAGCTGGCATTTGGATTGGGTTTTTCCTGTTTGCTTTTTTTTCGAAAAAACTATTAGAATCAATCCCCGAGTAGGTAGCTATAGCTTTAGTTGCAAAGGGATTGTATACCCGATATTAGCTTTTTCTTAAATCCCCCCCCATTCAATCCAACTCTGCTACCCATACTATCTATTTTTAGAAACTAAGTTATGTCGAGCCCCTTGTGGTGCGGGGTCAAATGTCGATTGTGCGTGCACCTCTCATCGCATCCACCGACGAAGATATCTTCCATCGTGCTTTAGATACATACGGGATATGGGATATTAAGAATAAGTTTTGAATCCGAGCCCCCCCCGTACGGCGGTAAGTATACAATACCGGTAGGCAAACGGAGGGAAGGAATCCGGAGAGCTTTCTGACTGGATAAACTATGATCCGTGTGTCTTGAGGTCCGTGTGTTAACGAAATAACATTGCAGACGGTAAAGAGCGGGGGAATCTTTTTAGCATCTAGGTTCCATGGGAGCTCGTGAATGTAGGTACCATTTGAAATCGCACCGGCCTGATGCCTTCTAGTTGCATGCGACTCCGGCCCTATTGAATTACCATGATTCCGAGCCGGACAAAGTGGGAGATGGCCATTTCGTGCGGCCAAAGTATTGTGATAGCTACTGTGTTCCTTTGCCCTCTTCCCCCCCCTCTCTCTCCTACTTAATATCACTGACCTTGCGGTATCTCAGGTGAGCTGGAGAGCCCGACACGTGAGGAGCTCATTAGTCCCAAATCATTAGGTGTTTATTCGAGCACATTGCTCTCTAGTAAATGAGAGCGGGCCACGGAAGGCTTATTCCGTGATACCGCATGCCACGCAGGTATGATATGTCTTCCTCTGCGGTCGCAATAACTCAAAGCACCGCAGGGCCACGAGTTGTAGGATAGTGTGGTATTGGTTGCGATATCTCCAATGAATTGATAGGACTCTCTTTCCTCGTTCCCTCTGTTCCTACCGCTTGTTCATTTTTTATCCTTATTATTTTTATTTTTTATTAATTATTCCCTCTCTCTCCCCCACAGCGTACCTCCCTCCCCACCATCTCTTGTTGTTTTCATTATTGTGTGTCGATGGCAGACTTCGTAGTTGCATGCAAGCGCGAATCTTGTGAGGGGTACTGTACTCGGGCTTTTTGAGAAGGGCAGAGAGAAAAATGTCTTTGGGTGTTCAGGGTCAGGACATATAACCGATCCCAGACCACATACCCCCCACCACCGCTACCACCCCCTCCAAGAGTTGCCTATTAAAAAAATAAGATAGTCTATACACACGGGGATAAGTTCATCCTCGCCATGGGGGTCTCACAATTTCTTCCCTCCCTCCCCAATTTTACCCCCTGTAAGACGCCAACCGCTCGAACAAATAATAAGCGAAGGTTAGCCGAGCTCTTACTTGCGAATAGCATGATTTCGCAGCGCCGGTTGGCGAGAATTTCTGGCGAGATAAACTGATAACCAGGGTTAGGTTTTCCTTCAATCCTCTTTAGCTGCATCCGTTGGCATGTACGAGTACTGTACTTGGAGGAGCATACATATGCGGTAGAGCTATTATAAAGATCCCCCCCTCCATCGCCATGGGCCAATCAACACCATTAGTTTCGACCTAACCAAGCGTAGGACATAAATGTAGGCAAAAAAAAAAAGTAGAGAGCAAATGAGAAAAAAGGAGAAAACCTCGGAGTAAGAGAGGGTCGGAAGGATTTTCAAAAAGTAAAAAGATTAATCGCTTCGTTAGATAAGGTAGGTCTCTCCAGACTTGAGCATCTTGTTTTGGCTCTTCCTAACAGATACCTTTTTCCTCCCGGTCCCTCCACAGCAGTCAACCCGCTCGCGCGACCTAGAATCTGATTTCCAGCCGAGTGCTTCTCCGTGACCGGTTCTTGCGAGTGAGTTAGTCTTGAAGTAGTAAAAATCGCGCAGCCCAACAATTCGCCTTATAAAGAGTAGACAAAATACAAGTTCCCACTCTGGATTCGGCATCAGTAGCCGAAACGCCCCTTGGTTTGCTTTTTATTTGTTTATTTATTCACTGCCGTTGAATACGGGGGGAGGGGTAGTAAAACCTTTGCCCTCGAGTGTTAGAGTACGAGCACTAGCGCCTTATTATGATGGAAACCGTTCGTCCGGAGGCAAGACAATTCCTTAGAAAGAGGTGTGTGTCTGGTTGTGTGGGTGTGGGTTCTATGAGCTGGCTTGGGAGAGATACAATACCGGTACAGTATGTACGTATAAAAAGTTGGCACAGTACTTATGGAGGTCTCCGACCATTTGGGTTTCTATGGTGTACAGTACTGTCATTTCTGGACCACATGGAAACACCCGTCTGGCTACTTGTAGGTCGTTCGAGGTTAACTTTTTTTTTCTCTCTCTCTCCCCGTTGGTTTGAGTGATTTCACTGATCCTTGGGGGCTTGGCGGATGTCAAGAGGGGGTGTGGCCTGAGGTTTAGCATCAGCCAGTAACCAGCCAGTGCTAGATGAGAATATAAACGACTTCTACGGCAGAGTTAGTTAATTAATTATCCCAAGGGACAATAAAAAAAGAAGAATTTCTTTTTTGTTCCGTTAAAACAACTTATAGTACCTTCCCCTTAGTTACTGTGCAAACTTCTATGTGAGATTCAACGCACGTTCTAACCATTCAGGCGTGGAAAACAGATTGGAACTGGAGGAGGGAGGAGAGCAAAGGAGGGGGAGGGGTTTCGGTAGTCTAGCATACCCATACAGACTATTTGGCCTCCGACGTGCCGCGACGCCCCGACCTTGCCCGATCATGAAGGCTTTCCGCATTCACTTGGTTACACCCATTCACAAACCAAATAGATCCTCTGCAAGGAATACACAGAGCTTAACTTTTTTAAGGTGTTGCTGCATACGGCAACTATCAGCTGGGGTGTAACTACTCGAGCAACTATGGAGTAAGTTTTTGAACAGTTTGGGGAAGGGAAGTAGGGTTCTTTAATCTATTGGAGTTTCCAGAGGACAGCAAAGACATAAAAGATTTTCTCGAAGTTGGCGACCATCCAGGGAGACAAGACAATCTATGGAGGTGAAGACCCATGTTGCGTGCAGCAGCCCCTCAGGGTATCATTTGGCAGTTTGGTATCTGTGGGATACCTAGAGTGAATACTTGCGCATGCAGGAGCAATGAGCCTCTCACATGTAAGCAAGCTCCTTTGCTGCACCAAAAAAATAAAATCCCCATCACACCAAATGCGCGCCACCAGTACTAGTAGCAGGGTTGATCATCCAGAGACTGTAACTGATTTTTATTTTGATCTTTTATCCCTAGGAGCATTCCCCTTTTCGGATTCTTGACCAATTGAATAAATTTTGAGCAAAAAATTATTTGAAGCCCTACAACCTTGGAGCATCCTCTTGCTCTATCTTCTTGGCCAACCCAGCATGCCTCGCCTTCGCCTGGCTACCAACTGACATACCTACTGACTACTTACCTTCGGTGGTAAGCCCTTCGGTGACAATAATTCATACGAATAAAAAGATGACGCATTAAAATGCGGAGGTGCAGTAGGTGGTGGGGTCGATTTCAGCAAGCCAGTATTAATTGCTGTTATTGGCTACATGGGTATAGCCTTCAAGAAGACCACTCTTCCACTATCACTTGAAAAACGTTCGCACTTCCCAAGATCATTGAACTTGGACATCGAACTCTTTTTCCACTCTTACCGATAACCGTGCCTCACGACAGAAAACAAAAAGACAAAACAGAGAGTCAAAAATGCACCACACACAAAACTCCGACCCAAGCATCATGACACGGAGGAGTATGGGAACCAGGCAGAGGGTTTCTAGGGCCTGCGATAGATGCAACCAGCTCCGTACGAAGTGCGATGGCCAAAAGCCATGTGAGCACTGCTTGGGTGAGAACACCTTCCATCGATTCCCAGTCGGGGAACTCGGATCTCAGGAAGAGGTATCAATCTGACTTTTCCCCCTTCTCCCTTATTAGTTTTTGGGCTGCAGTGCGAATACAATCGGGAGCAGAAGAAGCGTGGAAAGGCCTCCGTGGTTAGCGGCGCAAAGCAACGACGCTCCAGCAGCACCTCTCTCGAGGGCTCACATCGGTCAAACAGCAATCGCATCCCGACCACGCCTATAAACACTTCAATCCAAGCCCATGACAGTTCCTCCAGCTCGCGATCACCCGTGTCACTGCCAACATCACCACTTTACCATCATCTAAGTACGCCTGGGGATAGAGATGGCTTCCAAGGGGATTATGTCTGCATGCCCTCCGGAACCCAATCACCACAATCCCGCACGTCGACCCATCAACAATACTTCAAGCAAGAGCCGGACTCAACCCTAATCTCTTTCGCAAGCAACTGTATCAACGAGAAAGGTAGAAACGACCCAACAGTAAGCCCACAACAGCCTCCAATGTTCCAGACGCCGGACTGGGCTAGTTCTACATATCAGCCTTACTACCGGGGGTCCGACATATTCGACCCCTCAAAGATTTCACCTTCTAGCGTCCTCCCAATAAACCACCAAGCTCTACCCTATGTACCTCTCTGTGCCGGCTGCCAGGTGAACCCAGCACTACGATTGTATCCAGGGTCACTGCTCTGGCTTCCACAGTACGGTTACTCATCGGCCCCCCGTAACTCCTCCGTCAGCACTGTTTTGGAAGACGAGGCAGATGCTTGTTTGGCCGGACGACATAAGGCAGTGATGGAAGACGCTTGGGATACAGGAGATATTTCCGGGAGAAGAGATCTTCACCCGTTAGATGTGCAGTTGGGTTGTGTGGATGATAGGTGATTGGGTGGAAGTTTGATCTCTTATTTGACTTTCGCAAAGGGCGGTTTTTTATTCTATTTTGTATAGTGTATGAGAGGTGTTGTGGAAAGAAGGGGGGGAGCTGTGGAGAGGCGTTACCCCAGAGAACACTCAGAGGAGTTCTGTAAATTTACTCCCCAACTGCTGCTGCTGGCAGAAGTACAAAGTAATTCGCTTTTCCTATGTTTTTTGTATAGATGAATAGAAATTTTCAGAATTGGAATACTCTAACCAAAACATCTCCCGCTGGCTGAATCCCTCAACTCCCCTTATCCGCACCCGCTTATATCTGAGCTAATTTCAGAGAATGTCCGGTAATATCAGTATCCAATTTTCATTGTGGTGTGCCAGAAAAACACCAGACGCGAGCGGCAAACCCGAGCCATATCAACACTAGAAGCCTCGACTCTTGATAACTATTTGGCAGAAATACTGCAGTTTCTAGATCTTGATAGGCTCCCGCGATTACGATAAATAAAGGTGGGGTTCATGATGGTGGGTGGGCCCTACATTCGCAGGTTCCGGTTTACCGTACGAGAAAATGTCTAGTGATCCGAGTGATTCGCAATGATCTTGGAGAAACGTATGTTTCCATTAATCTCGCGACATATATAAATTTACTAAACGGCCCTATCGCTGCTGCATTGATAGAGAAGGAAGAATGAAGGGTCTCTCCTTCGTATGTGCGGGCAACATGCAGGACACAACAAGAGTTTGTGGGAATTGCCAGCTCGCCGATAAAAAATAAAAAAAAGATGCGCTACACAGGTTTTTCATCAATGCACGCAAAGATGCTCTATACCAGGTACCACAGGGCGAGAAGAGCGAGAGGGAGAGGAGGGGAAGAAGAAGAAAAAAACTTGGATTCAACAGGCCACGCTGCGCCCCGCCACCAATTATTTAAGGGTGCCAATTCGTGCCTAATTCGTGCCTCCTACCTTGTCCAGTAGATATGGCGCAATAACTACAGTGCGCAAGCAGTCAATTAATTATTTCGGATCTAGGCCCTTTAGCTGACCGGAAGATGTCCAATGAAGCCCTAATGGCCAAAGAAATTTCAACCCAATCAGATGGGACATTGCTCAACCATCAAGACATATTGTATGAAAATATATCTATGCCACCCCTCCCGTCCTCAATAAATCCATTCAGTCGACCCACTGCTATATGGCCCTCATTCCTTCTTTACTCCGATACAACTGGTGATATTCCAAAGTAAAGATACCACCCATTACTGGAGACATCCTTGTCCAATTATGTTTACGTTTCCCGAGAGCAAGTTTTTTTAATTTTTTAATTTTTTTAATTTTTCTCTATAATTTTCTAGTTGTTGCTCTCATGCTTGCTGTCGCTGCAAGCATTGAATCTACCTGTACAAAATACACTTTCCTAAGCAGAACGCTCAACCTTCCTCCTCCCTCTCCATCAGACTACACCGCCTGCACCCCTCCTTTCTTCAACATTTTGTTCAGATTTACCGCTCGGGTCATCCCGGGCTCAGCTATGAAAGTGTTTCTCAAGGACAGTACAACCCCACGCACATGCCTTATTTTTAAAAAGGGTGGTACCGAGGTATGAGCCAAAAATTCAACATAGGTGCAGCAGCAGACTGATACAGCTTGCGACCTACAATTCGAGCATCTCGCCGGGGTGGTGGTGATCACGGCTTTTCGTAAATGGTACGTAGCCATGTATTGTACAAAGCTTTTGGCAGCTCCTCTCACTAACAAGGCCTGCCTGGATGTGCTCTAGGAATAGTAAGTTGGAATTGTCGATAAAATTTTCTTGGAAGGGTGAGAGGTGCTAAGGCTCAGTCTTGCCGACCAAAAATGTTACTGTGGGGCCTGTAAGTTGAACTCGTCGATCGTTGTTTCCAAATAAGACAGCAGCCAATATCCGTCCCCACGCTCTCTCCGTCCTCCTTCCCCTTATGCTATGCCAGCATCATGAACTAGGTATCTATCAATCTCGGGGCAACATTCCAACATGTTTCGCTATGCATGTGTAACACCAAAATTAATCAGTATGAAGAAGCGACCTGCCTGCCAGCTAACCTTTGTGCGCGGCACACTGTGGAGGGTCTTGACTATTTTTTTACTAGGGGAACTAAGCCAGCGAGTTGATCTAAGTCCATTCCAACCACATCAGAAACATAAAACAAGAAAAAAAAAAGAAGAGACCATTTCGGCACTTCTGTTTCATCCGAGTACGACATATGCAAGCTGAATTAAAACCTAAAGGGGATGGGCAGGTGTGGTTTAGATTTTCCGGTACCGGCACTGCGGCATTCGGCGAGCACTGCAGTGCGCGGCAACGGAACTACTACGATACACATAGATAGGCTTAGTTGGAGGCGTGGAGGGGTTTTGACATTCGCGGTGTGTATTTTGTACAACAGTACCAAATAAGGCATCTTATCACTTGTACGGGAGTGTCTAATATATTAATGTCACAACTCGTAGAGCGAAGTCTGAGGAAAGGAGAGAGAGAGAGAGAGAGCCCGCTAGGGGTTCCTGTATCAGACATAAGATTGCCGTACCGCAAATGGTTTATTTTGCATCAGATGAAATCAATCCCACCTCGTGTAACCTTTCCCCCACAAGAAAGCACTGTGTGCTTCTGCCAGAAGAGAGAACACAAGGGGTTCCAAGGTAATTGCCAAGATTTAGAATGACAAGACCTCCGTTAGTTGCACAAATTATCAGGAACAAATGGGCTAGAGCAAGAAAGGAGAACAATGCGATCCACATAAAAATCATCTATGCCAGCTGCTACATGTGTCGGGAAAGCTCGTAACTTGATCAACAACCTCCAGGCCCTCCACATATACCTCATAGCTTTATATTGACCAGAGGTTTCATGAATATGCACTTCATTATTTTGTTTTACAACTAGCATGTTTTTGCACGTCGAAGTTGGGGAACACTGGGGATTTCATTCTATAACATAATAATGTAGCCATAGGATCTCAAGCTGCCAAGATAGGTGCCATGCCATCAGGCTTCGGGCAGTCGGCAACTTAGTGGGTCATAATGAATCATCGATGCCAAACTCGAACTTCATCCTCCTTGTAGCGTGTTAAGTGCTTGGGGGACGTAGCAACATCAAAAAAGAAAAGCGCTATGTAAACGCCGAGAATCTGTACTTTGCCCATATATATATATATATAATTTTCAAAGGGAAGTAGCGTTAGGCTAGCAGAGCGTTGCATACTTCCACGCCTGGTCACTATTCTATCTCCGTACCTTACACCCCCCCGTTTTTCTTTAATATTGGGCCTATCCCAAAGGAACATCATAGTTAGAGTTATGCGAGCCCGTAAATCTCTTACGGTGCTCCTCCCCTCATACTCTCATACCCCATTCCCCTCCTCTCGCCCCACCTACTAGTTGTATGTAGGATCCTGTACCACTCTCATTGCATTTGTCATCGCTGCCCTCCAGTGATCACTTATGACCTTTTACATCTTGTCTAAGCACTAATGAACTCTCTCAGCCAATTATTATTCCCTCCTTATAGCTCTAGCAATTCATAATGCCACCCTTGGAGGTCGAAGCCCAATAGTGGGATTGGTGTACTTCGCTCAAGCTGTTAGTAGGAAGGCTTTTGTTGTTCTCACGTGGAATCCCCAATCCAACATCCAATCACTGCTATTTATTACGATTTTAATACGCCTTCCTTATTATTCAATTATTAACTGTGCGGAAATGTGCTGCTCATAGTTGATCACTCGCCTTATCTCTAGGGCGATCGGGACCCACCCAGCACCCAACTCGCCTTTCAGCATCCGTACCTAGAATATCTATCAGGGGTCTATATTTCTGAGTTCCATCTTCAAGCCTTCCATACTTCTCCTTTTTGCAGATGTGTCTTATCTCCCACTCCCATTTTCAAACCTTAGTACCTAACCCCCACTATTTCCAATCTTACTGATTATAAAAACCGACCCCACACAGTCCGCTGGATGCCGGCATTGAGGTTCCCTCTCTCGTCTGAGGGGTGGTAACTGGGATTAATCCTCCGCTGGAGAAGGCCGATGCAGCTAAAATCACATTCACAATAAAATACTTTAACACGTATTCGGGACACTACGTAGAAGCCTGATGATGCTTGTTCAAACACCTCATTTCCCTAAGTGCCGTAATGTAAATTCCATCACATGAAAAAAAGGAGAGCTCCAACTGCACTTCCAAAGCGGAAGAGTACTACCCCCGCCAGCTCACTTGGGCTTCTAGGCGCAGTAGGCTGAGAAATACAGATTTTCTTTTTTTATATCTGATATACAGAATTATAGGAAGATTCCTCACTCCTCACCCAAGGCACATTAATATACATGGCACTCCCAGCGAGGAATAAAGATGCCCACCTGCAGATATTTTTTGAGGATTGGCTTATCTCCAAGTATACAAAATGAGCTAGGCACGGGCTAGAAAGGATAAGTTTGTGTGCGCAGTGCCCTACCAATATATGTGCTATTCTGTCTGGGGGGTGGATGTAGTGGAAAAAGACTGGCCACCCGTGTCATTCTCAGTCCTTTAGCTCATTTCAGAAGCCAGACGAATGAGACTACAGGACTCACAATAGTAGGCATGTCCTTGTTTTTTTTCTCTCCACTTTTTTCTTTTTCACTTCACCTTTTCTTGCGCTGTGAGGCTTCGAAGGTCTTAGATTAGGTGACAGCTGTGATCACCACCAGGATAGACGTCAGGACTTCACAGAGTAGCTGAGCCCCTCTGAGGGAGAGGAGAGATCCTGGGCCATGACAACGTGAGTGTCAAAAAGTGAGAATTTACTATAGCCTAGCGGAGTTAGGATGGAGGAGTACATAGAGAGAAGTGCAGTGCCCTTCCCCAGATGATTTCAAGCCCAGTGTTTCCGGGGTTTAAAGGGATAAAATTCTCCCCGGGGCACCAAAAGTGTTTAACTGCGTGGTAAAGTAAGGGCTTCCATGAGACAACCGCCTGGACCCCTGATGTAGCTCAGACCAAGCTCTACTAGTACTAGTATTATCTATTGCCATGTCTTGCTGCTGGCTTGCGTACTCGAGTACTTGCACTGTAGTCAAGCCCAGCACTGGTCTTTGTGTGCTATCACCTTTCTCTGACTAACCTTTTGTCCTGCGCCGACGAAAAATGGGGGTCCCAGGTTGGACTGCAACTGACTCACCAGCAAGGCTTGAGGAGCAGACTGATAACCCTGTAGCATTTTATATGAATAATCCGCTTCTTACAACAAGGTTTTCCGTGCTATACCGTATTATAATCTGGTGAAAGTTGGATTGACGCTAGTGAGGATTTTCTTGAACCTGTCCAACCACCGCTGCCTATGCGTTTAAGCTGTGGCAAATTTGCCTTCTCCGTGCGCTCCTGTTGGCTCGGTTCCCTTAGTTTCGCTTTAGCTCCAATCCGACTTTCACCAGATTATACGGTAGGTGTGAGCTCCTTTCTTGAATACAGTAGCTGGTATATCATTAGTCGTCACGGTTGGTTGTGGTACTGTACTTGTACACTACTGTACTTGTACACCACGCAACCATTCCCCTCTACACCTACTAATACGGAGTGAACAGTAGAATTATTTGTGCGAGAACCCACCGAGATTCTTAACTCTACTGATTCGTAACGCGGTGCCGGTATTCAACTCCTGTATGCTTAGTAATACTAGACCGCGAGGCGAGCGAAGGCATCACCATCTGGGGGATTGGACAGTCTGAGACTGCGAGACAGCTGCGTGGCCTGCAAGAGCTGGGTCTCGCTCCCGGTTACAAATGTGGTGCATATTCCCCGATGTGGCTGTCGCGTCCCTGACGGCCCGGAGAGTGGCAAACCCCGATATAAAATCTTATGTAAATCGATCCCTGCGGCTCAACGAGGCAGAGGTTTGCTCCAGAATCTAAGGTACCTGCACCATGCGAACCCTCCGGCAGCCTAGCTTCCCATCGCCCCACGCAACGGGGAGACTACTAGTGCCAGGACTGGACCTAATAAGCGGAGAGGGAAGGCGGGCCTACCAGGCCTGGTAGTATTTGCGAGTGACATAGCATGTCTCGCACATTCCCGGCCGGGCCAGCCGTTGGCAAGGGAGGCTTGCGGAGACGGCGCCCGTATCATACCACGACTTGCTTACTGGCTGTGCCATTGGTGTGTTGCCATTTGAGAAGATCCTGAAGAGAAAAGAAATAAGCATGAGAAAAAAACTCATGTCAGGGATATCTCCAAACACGCCAAGAAGAAAGTAGGAGCACCCTTTGAACGACTTCCTGGCCACCAGGACCCGTCCCGGTATCGCTTTTCCAAGAAAACCAGTAGGCTGTCGGCTTGGAACCATTTGAGTGCACCGTGTCCAAGACTTCTGGTGTTTTTCTTTTCTCAAGCTCGGGTTTCGCAATCGGTGATCACGGGAGAAATAGGATGAACTTCTATCCTAGCCATAAAGTTAAATCACCGTGTTAGTTTTTCCCCAGAAAGGCGGTAACCTAGTTTGGACGGAAATTTCTATTGTGTTGCGGCATGCCGTTTCTACGTACCGTACTCTAAGTGCCGGTATTATTATACCGACCCCACCCTATGAATTCCATGGGTTGTATGCTTTGAGTGATTTTGACCAAGGAATATTTCGCAGGCGCGCCCACTTCCGGCTTGAAATCCTAAGAGTCTATTGGTCGGTAAACTTTTTGGCACATCTCCTACCATATCCCTCGCACACTGGTGCTCACCTAGGGGAGACTGTCACTACGGGACGGCTCCCGTCGGTGTCTGAAATTGACTAGAGCCAGAGGTCCACCTTGCCGGACCCTAGCACTAAGTTATGGACCGTTCTTTTACTCCGTAATTTAGTAAGTATCGTGGTAGTGTCCTGCTATTTTTAAAATTTACCAACACTCCAATCAAATGACATGAGCAAAGTCTTAGATAAGGGCAATCGGCACGGTGGGGCTAGCTGTGTTTTCTACCAGTAGAGTCCGATATGGTTTGCTACAAGTTGCTTAGAGGTAGGCCAAAAGTGATGCTCGCCCCCTCCATGATCTTGGTAGCCCTGTGGAACTCCTACTACTTGTGGAATAGTATTCTACTGGACCATGAGTACAGCTAAGCGGTTGAAAATACAATTTTCGCCTTTTCGATTCACACTATCATAATATCATAGATCGAAATTCTGCCCGGGCGGGCCCCTATATGATTTATTGTACCTTTGGGGCCAGTGGGCATAACCCTGGGAAGCTCTTGTACTAGGGGTGTGAGCATAAGTACGGCGAGGTCTTGGCTGCCATTTACATATCATATTATGATAGAAATTCTAAGAGCCACGTTCGTCAGGCTTACCCACAACCCCCGGTACAGGTAGTGACTAGCAGAAGCCCCCCCCGTCGAGAACCTGAGGGTTCGTATCTACTCATGGGAGTATGGCTCATCGCAGTCGGCAGCTCCTTCATGGATTCCGCACAGAAACCTTTCCCTTTTACCGGCTTGCATTCCATCGGGCCTTTAAGTATTGCTTTATTTTTAGTAGATTAGCTTCTATGATAGCATAAAAAACTGTCGGGACAATGCACCGGTGGGTTTAGTTCTGCATACTACTTAGCAGGGTGTTTTTCCTTCCATACTTACCCTTTGAGTTAACATTCAAGTAAGCTGCTAGAAGAAGTTAGAATGTGTACATTCGACTCTCAAGAGGATGGTGCAATACAGAAATAGGAATTTTTGTTCCTGCATAAAATTCTGTATGATGTGAGATGCATATATATGAAACTGCTTGGTATTTGCGGTAGAATACAGTAAAAAATAGAGGATTATTTCCTCAATAAAAATTCAAAATTGTTTTTTTCCCCATTTTATTGTGGGTTAGCATTAACTATCATATCCTTAGCGTATTTGCCTGAAAAAGTATATCCAAGTCAGCAATTTATGCAAGCCCTAACTAGTCCTAGTAGTATGATAGTTCCGATTACTCCTGTTTTCATTTCTCTAAAACCTACTAACTTAGCTATTGAAGTGTTGTCTTAGAAATTGCTAAAGCAGAGTTGGTTTTAAGTATTATAAGCAGTGTTGGGTTAGTCAAACAATAACCTCTATTACCAATTAGGGTCATTTGGCACAGAGACCAAAACACACCAAAATTGCAGGTTTTTGAATCGCCATTACCCAACTACTATAGATGGAAACAAATTGGAAAAATAATTTGCTACAATACCTTTTTACACTTCAGACAAGCTATATTTTTTCAAAAAAAAATCCAAAGCTGAGGTTCAGGATATCTGGAAATATGATGGCTCGAAACCCAGCAATTTTAGTGCATTTTGGCCTATCTGATTACCCAACAACCCATACTGCTGCTCGGCATCGAGTGATGGACCGTGTTTGCGAGGGGCAGGCCGGGGAAATTATTTCTCCAAAATAAATAGCAAATATGGGCTGTTAGCGGTAAAAGTAATAGTTCTGAGTTCCGTTTGTAGTAGAAAAATGGATGAAATGCAAGAGAGGGTTCTAGATGAAATGCGCTCAAAAAAAAAAAACTTCTATGAACAAGGGCCTCCAACATTCTAAGTCCTGAAAGCTGAGTGTTCTCACAGATGTAATTCTGAATCTAGATAAAAGACCAATTGAAAATATCGAAAAACTATCATGTGGGTTCAAGGTGTAGTGGCAATTATGGCGGAAGAATTACAGAGTGGACATTGGTGTCAGGTTGAAATGAGAAACGAGAAAGGAAGAGACCGCGAGGAACTCTATGGCCTCTGATCTCATAGCGATAAATTGCGGAGAGTCAATCTAATCCTTGCCTTGGGTTAGCTCACCACATAGGTTTTCTCTGTTTGCGTACCCATTCCGTGACCTAGGTCACCCCGTCTCCCCAATCCCGTGCCCCTTCACCTCACACCCAGCATTCTCTGAACCCCTCTAGCCTATCATTTCCCACCCTTCCTGCGTCGAAATTCTTCCCTTATCTCTCCCTCTCATCAGCCGCGGGCACCTTCTCTGTTCCCATCGTCCCCCTTCTACCACAACGTCCACCCCTTTTCTTCCTCCTCTCCACTAGTTCACATTCAGACAAATCATACTTAGTTCTAAACTCAAATATGGAGCCCACCAATTTGAAACAATCATCTCGCCGCCCGACCATCCGTTATTCAATCACGGAACTTCTTGAGTATCGTAGTTCACTAAACTATGTTATCTGTCCAATTGATGGATTTACTCTCGTCGCATGGGCGGAAGGACTTCTTGACAAGGTAATAGATCTCAGCCTGAGCTACTATCTTTGATATCTCTCTCTCTCTCAAACCCCCCCCCCCCACCCTTTCCCATAAGAAGTGGCCCGGTTGTTAACTTTATATACAGATTGGCCACTACGTGCCGGAGGAACTGGCTATCCGCAAGCAGTACGCTAAAGAGGTTACTGACATGGAAGGTAAGTAAAAACACCTTGCGATACGAGCCTCTTACCCAAGAGAAAATGTGGCCCGCAATTAACCCCTTCAATATTATTTCAACAGAGGAAACTGAAGAACTATCGAAAGCTGGTAAGAGGCGACTTAGGGGGCGCCCGGCGGCCGTTATCGCCCATCCTATTGGTTCGTGAACTCTTTCTTTACTAACTGACACTCACCCTAGAAACCATGGCGAAACGCAAGCTTGAGTACACCGGTTTAACCTTTGCGGATTTTTTGAACCTTGGCAAGTACGGAACTCCCCCGAGGAGTCAAGCAGGATCTATGCCTGGTTCCCACTCCCAGGAAGCACAAGTGACACCACCCCTTGCACAAGTAAATACTTGCATCCCCCCTAAAGGGCCAGGGTCCAAGAGCGGAACCTTTACCATCAATCCAATTCAGGAGAAGAACACTCTCGACCAACCCACTTCCCGCAAAGGGACCGAGATATCTGACACTGGTAGAGAAATTGTTGAATTTACCCCGGATGGGGGAGCACATGCCAGTTCTCATGCGGAAGCTGTGGAACCTGCTCCTTCTGTAGATGCCGTGGAGGAGCCTGAGGAGTCCGGGGATGTTGTCGACCAAGACGCCTGGATTAATGTGGGGATTTACCTAACTATTCTCTGCCTAACCTAAACTAACGCGTGGTAATACTAGGCAATGCTCGAACGTACTAGGATTTTTGCCGGCAACAAATATAAGAAAACCTAAATAGGAGTCGAGATCTACTTGTATCATACACGTTATCCAGTTTGTTCTACCAGATAGCTGCGGCATTGGTGGTTGCCAAGTATCTCGGGGATTCCATGTTTTTCACTTTTGTTCCCAACTCCACTGGACGTGTTAAACCAAAATAAATAATCGAATCCGGTGGCCAAAGCGAATTCGCAGCCTAACCAGAATAGATTTACCCAAACACCTTAGCATATTTAGTTAGTGTCTCCGAACTTGTTGTGTTGTGAGCAAGGATGAAATATATCTATGTTTTCACATAAAGCCACCTAAAACAGTTGGAAAATCCATACAATACAGACACCCGTTATCCCCACATCAGCAAACAAGAGATTAGAAATCCAGAAAGAAAGAAAAGAAGTGGCTCCCCAACAAGTATCAACCAAAGGCAATCCGAGCACCGGCGCAAACTATCATGACAGTTATTTCGTAAAATGCAAGAATAAAAAACAAACAACTTTAGCTCTTCAGTGCCTCCAATCGCTCCCTCATATCCTCGAGACCCATCTCGGAACCTTCCTCAACCTCCTCCTCCTTCTCGAGCTGTGAAGGCACGGCACTTGTTTGCTCCAGCTTTCCACCCACGATCTCTCCAAGAATCTTTCCGACCTCGGTCTCAACCTCTTCGTCATCCTCCTCAAGAGCATCATCGGGTAATGAATCAGCAATCATCTCCTCAATTATGCCAGCCCTAACAAGCTCCATGCTCAGCTCCCTCATGGTTCCGGTCAACTCGGGCAGCCTCACAAGACTATTTACATCCTTCATAACACTCGTAGAAGCTTTGATGCTGCCTTCAATCTTTCTCACCGAGAAGGCCTCATTCACTTGCATCCCCACAGACTGAAGCTGAGCCTTGGATGTAGCCAATCTTGAGGACTGCCGCCGGATGCGGACGAGTTCACGCGCGAGGATGCGTGTTTGCTGTGCGCTGCTATTGGATTTCGAATTTGAAGTATCAAGTATCATCTTCTTAGTCTTTGTCTCGAGGAGCCGGAGGCTTTGCATGTGTCTGTCAAGCTCTCGAGCGTTCTTGCGAAGTAGGGCGTTGCATTTCCGCAGCTACACCCGTTAGCCTCCTCCTAAGCTGTGAGGAGGGTGGATGAGAGGTTTTACCTGAACAGCTGGATCTGGTTTCCAGAAGATCGCCTTAAGTGATTCCATGACTGTTTATCGGATGGTTGGAGAGTTCTTGGGAGGGGGTGAGGTTATGCACTGCGCTGGTGATGACGCTTAATTTCTGATGTTGGTGGTTGGTTTGCCGAGACATGCTCGATGAGGTCTGAGTGTAACGACAACTTGTGCTCGCAAACTGTAACTTATATTAATTTCCCAAAAAGTAACTTTAACGTATATTACGATGAGATGGATGGGGTTAACCCGGTTTCAGGCAGTTATTGATGGTGGGGGGGAATGTTAACCCGCAGCTCCCCGCTGTGGGGGGAATTTTCATTCGATTCAATTCCCTGAGCTTCGCCCAAAACGAATGGAACAGAAAGAAAGAGAAGAAAATAAAATTCACAAAACAAAGGCGTCACTCAGCAATAGGCAACCGCACCCAAGTCACCCTTCAAGAAGGTTCGACAGCAGCAGAGCCGGCTAGTTTAACGTTTCTTCCTGCATCACTCAACCCTCTACCCCTACTCCAACGACAATCAACACACCTCCCGTAACAAGCCAACCCATCTCTTCTCTCATCATCTTCTCTATTCACTGCCCTTCCCCTCTTCAACTGATCCATCACCCACACTTTAACTTTCCACCTCAATCAAACATGTCTTTACCAACTACTGTTCCTGAAGGTATGCCTTTCCCACATGCCCCGCTGCGGCTTTCCCCGCCGATTGTTTGCTTGAACAACCCCCACCTGGAACAACCAGTTTGGGAGCCTTTCTGATCAATCGCAATACACCCCCAACGGAGCTGTTTTCGAATATCTTATCATTTTCTTCCTCTACTGGAAGAAGGTTGTGATTTTTATAATAGAGGATGATTTGTGCTAATACGATGCAGTTCTTTGGGCCCAGCGTTCTCATGAGGAAGAGGGCACCAAAAACGTCATCTATCTTACTATAACAGCACCAGACTGCCCCCCGGACGACGTTGAATTGAAACTTGAGCCAACAAAGATCCACTTCAAAGGAAGCAACAAAATTAAAACCTTCGCCGTGGATCTAGAGCTCTATGGGGAAATTGATGTCGATAACTCGAAACAGCACCTGAGCGCACGAGGTGTTGACCTTATCCTTCGCAAGAAGGAATTCAAGAAAGAATTTTGGCCAAGACTTTTGAAGGAATCCAAGAAGGCACATTACCTTAGAACCGATTTTGACAAGGTTTGTTGATCAGTCTGGCCCATTCGATAATGTCTAGCTCAATTCTAACTAATCCACCTATAATTAGTGGGTCGATGAGGATGAGCAAGAGGATGAAGCACCCGGTTTCTCTGATATGCCCGGCGGCGGTGCTCAATTTGGCGGTGGGGATGATTCTGGAGGTTTTGGTGGCATCGACTTTTCGAAGCTCGGAGGCATGGGAGGCATGGAAGGCATGGATATGAGCGCTCTCCAAGGTCTACAAGGAATGAACGCTCTTTCCGGTGGCGCCGGCGATAATGGCGATGTGAGTTCCTCACATTGAAGAACCCCCACGAAGTCACTGACTCCTTTTAGGAAGATATGCCCGAGCTTGAAGGTAGCACCCTTGAAAAGTCTGAGGATACTGAGGGCACTGCTCCTACCACTGAGGGCACTGCTCCTACCGCTGAGGGCACTGCTCCTACCACTGAGGGCACTGCTCCTACCACTGAGGGCACTGCTCCTACCACTGAGGCGGCGACATCCCCAGGTATCGAGGAGATTTCGGAGGACAAGAAATGATTATACCAAGGAGTTTCTTGAGGAGGGGTATTGGCATCAATTGCCGGGGAAAAAAAACAAAGGTTCTAATGCCTTGAATTCGGAGTGTATGGTTAATGCATTAGCGATCAATACACACATATTCTGGATTAATCAACATGATCCCTTTGCGATATATACTGAAGCCTGTGGGCTCCCACATTTTAAGCAACTATCTGTGCGTAGATTGTGATTTATAATGAATTTGCCAGTCCTCACACAGATGTCAGGGGTCTCCATCAATGGAAAATACAAGACGTCTTGATGGAAACGCGTAGGTTTTTTTGTGGTTACTCCTAGAGCAATTCCTCAGGACTTGTAGGTAGCTTAGATAACGAACCATAGCATCATGAGAAAAACAAAAGAAAACAGTGTGGGAAATCTTTATCAACCCCTCTCCAAGCATCTACAGCTCCTCACTCTCCTCTGAGAACCACCCCGGCCTCGCTACGGAATTGAAAATAAAATAAAATAAAATAAAAGCAAAAGAAAGTAAAAGCACTCCGTAAATGCAGCACAAACCCACCCAGCCTCATGATGAACAAGGAAATTTTATTTTAAACACAGGCGCAATGCCGAACAAAAAAAAACATCCCATCTACAGAGCACCCGGTAAGGAAAGATGGTATTTATGTGAATCAGATACTTCCATAGCTCTTCAGATTGCTATCATCACCGCCTTCGAGAGCCCGAGTTTCCTTACGTAGAGCATTGAGGTCGAAGGCACCGTCCTCCTGGTCGGAGGATCCCTCGTCTTCGCTGTCGTTTCTCCAGTCGCCCTTCTCGAACAGTGCCCTTCCAGTTGCTTCCTTTGCCCTTCGGGCTTCCTCCTCAGCTTCCTTCTTGGACATACGTTCGGATTTCCATTTTTTGAAGGTCTCTTCGGTTACAGGGGTCAGGGCACCGGTGAGTTCATGTCTAAACGGTATCAGCATCCTTAAACCGCACATATAACAACGAGGCATCTTCCTACCGTCGAGCTTCTAAGAAGTCTTCCAATGTAAGCGTCGCCAGAGGAGACTTGTCCATCAATGCTTTTTCCGCAGCCCTCTGTTCCTTCGTCTTCAGGACGAAACCTGCGGGCAATGAATGCTTATACATGCAATCGTTACCGCCATTTGGACCTATGATAGTTAACTCTCTGTTATATTCATTTGTCGGAAAAAATTAACAAGGGTCCATACACTGCCAGAACCACCCATACTTTCCATTCTCCACCGCCTCAATAAAGTGCTTGCAAACTTTATTAGTAGTAGTCTTCGGATTCCCATGCTTGCTCAAAACAACACTGCGCAGTTTCTCCTCATCCCAGTTATCACTCGTCTCTTCCTTCTTCTTCTCATCCTCGGCTTCCTCCCCTCGGGAATCTTCATAAAGGTTCTTCTTCTGTGACTTGCGCTCAATACTCAGGTCGTGGGAGAACTTGCATCTACGACCCTTCTCGCAGTTGCCATTCTTGAAGTGGACGCACAGCACGCTCTTAGGGTCTACACCGAAGGGAACCTTCTGGGTTTGTACAGGTTTGAAAAGTTCAGCGACTTCCTTCTTTGCTGCTTCAGCTGCTTTCTTTTCCGCTTCACGCTGGGCTTTTTCCGCCTCTTTGCGTTTCTGCTCAGGGGTGCCAGACGCGGACGCTTGCGAGGCTAGCTGCGCTATTTGTTTTTGGGCCTTTCCTCCTTTTTTCTGCTCCTCGTCAGATGGTTCCAATTTTTCCAAGGGGTGAAGAATGTTGGAGTGGGTGGGTGGAAGGCGGAGAGTTGAAGACGACGTACGTTTTTGAGACCGAATGTCTAGACGTGGAGAGTTTTAGCTTCGTGACGTTTTGCATGGTACTAGGAGACGGGGAGTTTACCTTGTCCTGAACCACTTTCTGAACGGAGGGTTTAGCGTTCTTGACGTCCTTCTTTGGTGGCATTGCTACTGCTGTTGTTCCTGTTGGCTGTGGCGGGTGTATCGGTTTATCTGCTCGAGGTAGTTATGCTGTAGGGTGCGTTGCTCAAATGTCGAAAGTTCGGCGTGAGGAACCTGTGTCAGAGTGGGTTCGAGATGCTTGGCGGGTTTTGGAGCGGAGGTTCGTGGTTGCCGCTAGGAGCGCTTGTTGGTAAAGCGGCAGCTGATTTGGAAGCCTCAACCGGATGGAAAGTACGGCTACTTAGGTTTTTGTGAGTACGGTATTGATGCTGGTGGAATGTCAATGATGGACTTTGCGGCCCTATGTTATGCGAACATAAGGACGAGAACCATACGGTGCCATGTCATGTGTCGCGTCCCTACCTTCCTTGTACAGAATCCTACTAGTAGGGCCTAAGAAAAACAATCACGCCCCTAAGTTAATTACATCCTAGATGGACCAACGAGTCTGAACTTACCATGGCTCACAGGGCCATCTGACCATTGGGTAAGAATGATTTCCCTCACTATATTACTAGCCTTATAATACTAGCATTGCACCATAGTCTAGAGCATGGCGATGCCCAATTACGGCTTTGTAGTATAGCGTAGCCTGCTGTAAGAAACCGCCTCTTTCCTCTGTGGTAGTGTCATAAACGACCGCAACGCGGAAAAGTTAAAGAGCAGAAGAATCCGGGAGTACGATACATTCTACGGTGAGTTTACTTCTCTCTCAGTTGTTTCGTCGGGGAGGCTGATGCCCATAGATACCGCCCCTCTGGAACACTCCCTTATTATATCATACCTCTATTCGTGCTATGACCTGCCCTCTCACCGACTGTAGGCTTTATGGGGCTTGTTTTTCTGTCACCATCACCATCACCCTCTACTCAGGGTAAGTCTTGGTAGATATGTGTGTTGTAGTCGCAAATAACATGTTAGGTCTTTTACAACACCCTAAATTTACCCTATCGTGGTTTAATCAATACCATATCGGTGGTGTCCATTCAGTACTATATAAGAATAGATTAGTGGATAGCTTTCTATGCCCCGGGAGAGGCTTTTCTCGAGAGTGCTTCCGGGGGTTGCCTATTCCAGCACTACAGCAGCAAGACTAGTTGAAACGATGATGCCAGGAGAGGGTTTGAAAATCTTATTGTCTGATTACTTGTGCTCGAGTACTGGTGACTGAAACATGGATATTGAAGAAAGATATCAGTATTAGCAACAGATGAGTTTGTCCCAAATATTAAAAATCTTGGGGCTTTAATAGCCAAAAGAAATTCATTGCCAGGGGAGTCTTCCAACACAAGCAGTCGTTGTACTCGGGGTGTCAGTAAAAATCGGAGAGATCAATACTTGTACGCTTGTCATGCAAGGCTGGTGAGCAGAAAGCAACAAAACTTGGAAAACTCCCTTGGGGATCAGCAGTCTAAGAACCCATAGCATGTTGAAATGAAAAGTACATGTATGGGGGACAGATTCTCATGAAGCAAATTTAATAGAATAAATCTATCTTAGTGATACCAATGACAGAAACTTTTAATCACAGAACAAACAATATCCTCCTTACTTTTCTTACTTCCAACCAACACTCTCACCCCTCAGTTCACTTTCTACCAGTCTCCCAGTCCCTCCTCCTGCTGTGTACAAGTACTAATTCAGTTCAACATACCTTGTTTAAGATGTCCAGATAGCTGAAGTTACATAGTTAAGTTTTCCAGACATTGTGATCGCCAGATCGTTTCGGCCCTGATTGGCACGGGTACTTCCCAATTTTTACTGACCCTCGAGTGTCGGAATTGTGGCGGTGGTAAAATAGGGCCCATGGAACTCGCACACTCTCGCACGACACAGAGCCCGTGTACTTACGATTTTATGTATGGAAAAGAGAAATAATGAAAGCACTCGTACTGTGAAATGATATAGTAGTCCATTTCTATGGTTGGCCAGTGACTGCTGCTTTTGTAATTTTTGGGGTTTTACAGCCTGGGCTAGCGGTGTCTTCCGTGGCTGTGCAGCTGCTTAGTCACCCTCGGTACTGCTTTCTGAGCCGCCAGTCTGTCGGTTGCCTCAGCTGCCATCTCTCCTTTTCTCTCCCTGCCCTTCCCCTTCGTTTCCCCTCTGCTTTCCTCATCACCTTCCCACCTCAATAACACCACTACCTTCTTCGTGCCTTTCTTCCTTCTTACCTTCGCCAACAACAAGACAAACCGCCTCTTCGTGCATCCCCACTCTACCCACCTTTTTTTTTTTTACTTTCCTCACCGTGATCGGAAAGCTTCGTCTTCTATCCCGCGCCAGAAACTCAACAAAAACCGCGAACTCTTGCTCACCTTCCTACCCCAAACTCCAAACCTTTTTTTTTAACTTCAACCTCAATAATCATGACTTCCAAACTCGACCAGTCTCTTGATGAGATTCTTGCTGAGCGTCCCCGTGGCCCTCGCCGTGGTGGAAAGGGAGGTGCTTCTAACGCCCCTGCTGGCGGTATTCGCAAACGCTCGCAGAGAGTGGCCGCCCATAAGGCCAATGTCGCCGTTACCCAAAACACTTCGAAGGCCTCTGGCAATGTCCCTACTGGACCTTCAGGCAAGGTTACTGCGTCAAAGATTATTGTTTCCAACCTGGTGAGTCATTTCATTTTTTTAATTCATTTTTACACTGCGTGTTTCTCGCGTCGTCCACTAATACTTTTTCGGATAGCCCTTCGATGTTTCTGAGGCGATGATTAAGGTACGTTGACTTGCAGAACGAAGTCATAGCAGCATGTGTTGGGGATGAAGCACAAACGCTACGGAGCCGGGAGCGAGCAACAAGCTTCAACTCTTCTAAGCTCTTCGATTTTGAGGGTGATCGATTGAGGATGAAGACCGTATACCCCCTTGTGATACTTCTGCCCTAAACTGCGACTCGATTCCAAATCCGTGCAAAGCGAACGATGATGTGGCTCCTGATGAGACGTTTTGACGTCTAACTTCTTTCCGGTGGGGTGTCATTTCATAACCACTGGCAAGAAAATTTCCCCTGTTTTCATTCAGGCGCCGACCTTTGGGCAATATCCCTTTCGATGTTTGTGACGTCACTGCTTCAGGGCAAAGGTGACCCAAAAATCAAACTCATCTCAAAATGAGGCCTTGTTGGTGAGGCTTAGCGCGCGCTCATTTGATTCACCCTTGAGGAACGAAACGATGAAAGATCGAAAGCACTTACTAGCAGCTTACATCGATTGGACTCGGATCGGGAGAGGTTGGATCACTGGGAAGGCAGCTAAAAAAGCACATGAAGCCCAAAGTTATTAAGGTGTCGCATGTTCAGCTGTTGAAAGGCATATCATGTTTTGCACGATTGTCAAGTCCCGTTTTTCTTTTGTGTTTTCAACTAGGATTTCAAGCTTGTCGAGTCTCAACAGCATCTACTATTCAGGGCCATACATCGTCGTTCGCTGCGGTTGCAATTTGGAGTCACTTACAGTTTTCTCGCAGCATCTTGGGACGCTTGTTGGCTCAAGGCTCGCTCTGGTCTCCGTAGCTTTGTTGCATGCATCCCCTTCCTCCCATCCGCACGCTTCTTACAACAGCTCTCCTTTCTCTCCAATCGCCTAAATATTTCTACAAGCGGATATGGGATCTTTTCTAGGGCAACCTATTCTAACAATAGCTTTATTGCGTTAAAGGAGTACTTCACCAAAGTTGTCGGCCCGATCAAACGTTGTGTTATTACTTATGGCCCCAACGGCCACTCCCGTGGCATCGCCACTGTTGAGTTTTCTAGGGCCTCCGATGCTGCCACGGCCGCTCAGAAGTACAACGGGGTTGAAGTTGATAGAAGACCCATGAAGGTAACCGCAAAATCTCTCTTTGGCGATGAAAATATAGATCACTAATAAAGATTCCAGGTTGAGCTCGTCGTTGATCCCAATGCGCCATCTTCTAACTTCGCCGATCGTATTGGGTAGGTGACCTAGGTCTAGTTGCCAGTTAGTTCTCGTTCTAACTTTATCCAGAGCTCCCAAGCCTCTCCCTGGAGCTAAAACCGTTAACAATAACAAGCCCAAGCCGGCTACTTCTAAGCCAGCTCGCGCTGCCAAGTCCCGTCGTGGTGGTGGGCGTACTGGCGCAGGGCGTCCTGGCAGAGAAAAGAGGAAGACTGCGGATGAGCTCGACGCTGATATGGCTGACTACTTCGATGGCGGCAATTCTGGAAACACGCCAGCCAATAATGCTACCACCCAAGCAGCTCAAGCCACCAATGGCGGCGATATCGGTATGGACGATGATGTTTTGGTTGGTACACTTTGATTACAATCCTTTCTTTGTTCATGTTCGACACAATAAATAGTCCGGGGCTCCTTCACTCGATCTTTTCACACAGCTTTCATTGCGTCTGGTACAGGCTGAATCGAACTACCCGCTTTTCAAGCAGTCGTTCAATCATCCCCCGCCAGAACCGTCACCCATTAATCCAAGCCAAAAACTCGCATCATTAGTTCCCGTGTTGGGGCCTGCAAGGTTATGGGGAATAATAAGCTGATTTTGGATGCTCGTGGAACAGTAAATCGAACGTCGTCGATGAAAAGTTATGACAATATTTCTGGGGGGTTGGGTAAACGTTTAATCGGAGTCGTGCCCAGGCTCCTTGTCTAGCATTGCCGGGGAATGGCTCCTTTTTTCATTGTTACGTCGGCTTGTTCATTTTCAAGGGCGTGGGAAAGGTTGGGACAACAAGTCCGAATCTTCTCTCTCTCTTTGTATTGTTGCTCCATTTGCTTGGTTTTACTTAGTGTTCCCACGTGGAGGACGATCTTGTGTTATTCTTTGCATTCAATCCGTCTATTTTCTTGGCACTCCCTAAGTTTGTTTTTTTTGCTTTTCATTCGCCTTTTTCCTTTTGAAACTTAGGTAGTTGGGCCAGGGGGGGAAGTGATAATGGTTCACATCCTGGCAGCGGCTATCGCACTCCCAAATCCGTCATACGTATACGAAATCTTTTCTTTTCTTTTTGCCTTTTTTGGTTTTAGTCTGAGCTCTCGGGGAGGTCCATTGGAAGCACCACATTAGGTGTTGGCGAAGAGCTGTTGTAGTAAGGTGGTACTAAAATCCAAATATAATATCCAAACTGAACTCATTCAAGTTTTCGTTAATCTCGTATCTTTAGTGTTACAAGCGTTGTGATAGACTGAATGCTATTATGTGTACTGTACCTGTAGAGAATCTTGGGCATTAATGCCCCTAGAAGTGGATTCCGTGCCAACTTTTGAGCTGATAGCCGGGCACGCTGGTGGTACATACCAATGCTATTAGTTCCTCCATAACACCATAGCCAGTAACTACCATGTCTCAACCGAGATCCAAGCTAGGCACGGCCCCGATGGGCATCGCCAATCTATGATGTTGGGGAAACCCAGATCGGTGATCTCGCCCAAGGAACGAACATTGAGTTTACCATCTGAGCATCTGCAGCTCACGCAAGGGGCCGCTCGTCGAGCCCAGGCTCGGACATCCCATGTGCCGGGGGGCGAATAAGCTAGGGCATCCTACTTAAGCTGCGTTCCTCCCTTAGAGAGCCGCCTCCCAGACTACCACCACTGCCGCCAGGAGGAAAGGGGTATTGTTACCCTTTCTTTGCTACACTGGGAGTTCGTGCCCTATCTTACTAAGTTAGAGTTGCTCCCTTTATTCCTATCACCGCTCACTACGGATTCTATTCACCACAGGAGGGAGCCGTTCGAACAGGGCAGCTAGGATTCCACGCGATGGCGAAGAGAAAGAGAAAGGTTTCTAACGACTTTTCAGACTCCCTCTATGAAGAAGAGGATTTCGAGCTTTCGGAGGAAGGGGCTACTGAGGAAGAGAGGGTTTTTGAGGAGTCGAAGAAGGGGAAGAAGGCTAAAAACAAGCCCAGTTCCGGTTCCAATGCAAATAGAGCGGCAGCGAAGAAGTCGGTAAAGGGGGGCAGAAGGTGGCGAGAAAGTAAAAACAAAGGCCAGGCTTGAGTCGGAGGCGGAGGTTCTTGATAGGCCACCTGCGGTCAATAGCGATTATATGCCGATTCCCTGGAAGGGAAGGTTGGGATTTGTTTGTCACCTAATTCTTAATCTTCCAACCGGGAAGGGAACTGATAGAGAGGGTTAGGCATGCTTGAATACCTACCTCAGATCTTCCAACCCTTCAGTGTTTTGTTCTAGAACCTGCCGGATAGACACCATCTTAAAGCGTTGTTCCTCTAGCCAAGCACATATCCAGTCACTCGGTCTCGCTAACGCCTAGGATCTTTGCAAGTTGATTAAATGGAACGAAAAGTACGCTATCAAGTTTTTGCGGATATCAAGTGGGATGTTTCCGTTCGCCAGTCACGCCAAATACGGCTATTCCCTCGATTTTGCGAAAGAGCCCTTAGCTGAGGCGGGGAGGTTGGCGATGAGGTACGGTCACCGGCTGACGACACACCCGGGACAATTCACACAGTTGGGAAGCCCACGAAAGGGCGTTGTTGAAGCTTCGATCAGAGATTTGGACTATCACTCTCAACTGCTGGGCTTATTGGGATTAAGGGGTCAAGCGGACAGAGATGCGGTCATGGCCTTGCACATGGGAGGAGTTTTTGAAGGGAAGGAGGAGACGTTGGCACGGTTCCGGAGGAACTACATCAAACTTTCGGACAATATTAAAGCTAGGCTTGTTCTCGAGAACGACGATGCGGTTAGTTCTGCCCATTTTTATTCTGCCTTCGACGCTAATAATCCCTCCCAGGCGTGGACAGTCCACGACTTGCTCCCCATTTGCCAAGAACTCAACATCCCCCTGGTCTTAGACTACCACCACCACAATATCCGCCATTCCAACACGGTCCTAGAGGGTAACATGGACCTCCTCCCCTTCTTCCCAGTAATCAAAGAGACATGGTCCCGCAAGCGCATAACTCAGAAACAGCACTACTCGGAACCCACCAAAGGCGCCATCACTGATCGAGGCCGCCGGAAGCACGCGCCCAGAGTCAGCGCTCTACCTCCCTGCGGTGACACAATGGACCTCATGATCGAAGCGAAAGATAAAGAACAAGCCGTCCTAGAACTATACCGGAAGTACAATATTGGCCCGAAAGATCTGTTCAATGAAGTGATCCCTCACCAACGCAGCGATGAGTCCAAGCCGAAAATCGTCAAAAGAAATGAAGGTGTTGAAGAAGTCTTATCCGAAGAAGTCATCGTGCCAGAGGAAGAGGTGGGGATGGGTGGTCCGGAGAGGAGGGTGTACTGGCCACAGGGCAAAGAGGAATGGCTGAGCCAGCAGAAACGAATACGACCGAAAAAGGGACCGGCAATAGAAAAACCGGAAGAGAACGGGAAGGCCATGGAAGAGACTGCTACAGGGCCCCCGAAGATGAGCCGGAGGCCGGTTTCCAAGGAGGAATCCGAGGTGTTTAGGGAGGAAGTGAAGGTTCCAGCAGTTGAGTCGAGGACAAAAGTTGAAGCAAGGGCCAATACTACACAGGAGGGAGCTGCCACTGCTAAGACATCCGCTACCAAGCAAACCGAGAAGGTGCCGAAGAAAGAGGGTGTAACTGAGGCAGAGGTTGTGGAGGCTAGAAGGAGCTCCAGATGGAGAGTTTTGATCGTTCAGTAAAAAACAAGCCGGGCGTTTCTTTTGTTTGTTTATTGGAGGTACACGCGCTGTACGATAGGAAGCCCCCTTATATTATAGGTATCGATACCAATTTTAATGCAGTGTTTCCCGACAAAGCGAGCACCCAGCACAACCAACACAGGCTTACAAATTAGTTTTTTTGAGCTTGGGGCAAAGTATTTTCATTTTTAAGTTCTGTTGGCCTCCATCCCTTGACATTACTGAGGGCGTTGGGGTCTGGGGTTTTATCTCGAGTGACGTCTTGTGATTGGCCAAGAAGGGTAAATTCTCCTGTTGCGAATTATTTCTCAAGAAGCGGTTGTTATATTAAGAGAGAAGAAATGAAAGAAAGCGACGAAGTATGTAGAGAAGCAAACACTGGGAATGCGTACGCAGCACCCGGAACTTCTGGGAACAAGAGGGGGCAACATCGCATAGCACAAAATTCAAGCGTACACATAGAACAATGTAAGAAATAAGGAGAGCACCTCCGGAAGTCTATTGTAACACCACCTATATTTTTGGAATCTTCAGATAATACGTAGGCAGCATGATTCTCATCTCTCATTTCTAGAGCAAACCAGGAGGGGCCAGAGTACAACAGCCATGGAAGCTTACGGCCTGGATCTAGAAGCGGCAGTCTGGGAGGGACTTTACTGGAGAGGCAATTGCTAAATACTAGGAAGGTAGGAGATAGAGGAGCTGTACTCCTTCTAGGACGAGATAATATGCCCAACCCTATTGGCAAGCAATTTTGAATAGCCCGATTCGATACCCATCTTCCCCAAGGAAACACCTTTCAAAAACAAATCAATGTGTACTCTTTCCTAAACTACTCACTATACGAGCTCAGGTCCGAAATATATCTTCCGCTTCCCAGAGGATCTCGTTACATCTTGATGGATTGATGGTGCGAGCGAGTGAGTATTAATGAATCTGTGTTCGCTTCCCTCATGTAAGAGGGTTGGTGAATAGGATTGAGGGGTGCCAAACGACGTTGGTTTTCTGGCTAAGCACACCCATCTAGCCACCATAGCAAGTCTACATAATACATAGTTAATATCTGATGTCCTGACACATCCCTGGTTGGATGGCAGATAGAGAGTAACTGAAATTTGAGGTCTCCTCAGTTTAGGCTACGCGGGAGGCTTGAATAAATAACTGAACAAAGTTCTCACTGCCCAGGAGCCTTTTTCTGCACATAAACCAAAGGACCCACCCTAAGTGGTGAGTAGCTCCCGCACCAAAAGTCTGTGCTATGCCGAACAATCTGATATAGTTTGAAACTCTAGAAGACCCATCTTTGTCAAAAGCTCACATGAGGCACTGTACCTAAATCAGTTAAGACAGCACACCCAATGCGTTCCGGTAGCACCTAGATAGGTGCTCTAGGATACCCGGAAGGATAGAGGAGCTTATATAGTTCTCAGGTAGAGTGCCGATACCAAGTTATTTTTTTCGCTAGCAGTGGATTGACTAGCTATGTAAGCGTCGCCTAGATGTTATAGTAACCTCCGAGAGACTATATTTTCGAATAATCTAGCTCGAATAGATCAAAATACAGTACTTTCGTCCGCAAAAGTGACTCACCCACTCTTGATAGGAGCGAAATGTGAACCAAAATAAATAAATAGTATAAAAACAGGTGTAGTTCGCTCAACACAATCCATAAAATCCCCTCTGCTTTCCGATAGTGTAATAATCCTAGTAGTAGAATGTTGTATTAGGAACAGAGGAGCGCAGGCTAAGGGAAGCGCACATGGTATGGGGGAACACTGAAGTGTGGACAAGCGGACGTTCTAGGGATGTATAGGGCATATGCGGAGACATAGGGCTAACTTACACATGTACTAGCAGAGTTTTCACTACTTGGAGTGAACCGTAGCTAGCAACCTCCATAGAGAATACACACCAGAACCTCTCCTCCCGTCAACACATGGTCGTACCACCTCCATCACTTTCCCCAATTAATCTGCAAGTACGATACCAGGAGGACTAGGCCAAACCGTGCATACCAATTGGTTAAAAGTAAAAGCTCGGGTGAGAAAAGGAAAGGGGGGGAACTCATTAGAGATTGATAAATGATTTTGTTAACTTGACTATCCGATGCTCTTTGAGAGTTCGTTGTCCAGCTTGCTCTGGTGAGATAAGCCGGGCCAAAGGCTGGCGTGGAGTCGTCAACCACCCCCCGAAATTGATGTTGAGTTACCCTTTGGTAGACAATACTTAGAAGCACAATTAATCACTCGATAATGCTAATAAACTTAAACTAAAATTCCCCCTCACAACTCATCACTAATCAATCCCCCAAGATTTCGTAACAGTCCCCCGGCATATATCCCGTTATCTTGGCCAATTGCGCTACCCCGCACCTGACTCGCGATCGTTGAAAGCCTCCCGCCCCATCAAAAAATTGGCAACCAAACCTTTCCCTTCCCCTCCCCACTCTACGTGTAGGATTCGCGGCCAGTAATGGTAGTTGCACTCTCTTCTGGGGAGAATTTTCAGGCCTGAAGCCTTTTTTTCCCTTTTTCCATTTACCCGCCAAGGCTCAGGATTCGGGGGAACTTTAATCTATAGTAATAAACCCCGGAATTGACGACGCGGCTGTCAAATCCAGCCAGAATATCAATCATAGATCTCTTTCTTAAAAAAGCGCAACCCAGGATGAACAATTATTCCCGAAATGAAAATTTTCTGCAACGTCAACTATGGAGGAATGTTTTTTCCCTTTTTTGCTTCCTTCGTGGTCTGGCACTCCACAAAAGATCACTCGTCTCTGTTCTCGACTAAGTAAGAGCAAGGTGGGACTGGAAGTGTCCAATGTTGTACCCAGATGTCCAGCTGGGGGCACGGACAGTTACACACAAGCGGGGTGTGTATAGTATCGGGGAACACGTTTTGGCCTTGTGACTTCGCCTGGAAGGAAGCACATCACATTGATTGCATTTAACATTCCATTGTGACATCAAGCGCTTCAACCACCCCCCCCGAGGACGTTCACCAAACGCTTCTCAGCTGGTCACAGACTCTGAGGAGCGCTTTGAAACCCATAATAGTGATGCCTTCTCCCGGTGGAGGGGAAGAACGCACATGGTACCACGAAACAACCCGTCTGAAAGGCGGTACAAATGTTTAAGAAAATCATTGCCGGTCACTCGAGTCACATATCCCCCACCCACCCTCTCCCCTCCTCAGGAGCGAAACAACTGCAAGTAAGTGCTAATTACTCACAGCACCGTGCTCCGCGCAACGGTTTCCAATCGTACAAGAAACCAGCCTACATGTGTATCTCATCATCATGCAGTTCACTCCACTTTTCCATTCAGCTCTAGTCCCCGCGCGTGCATTCCAAACGAAAAGGGATTGCTGAGTCTAGTAGCACATGCGAGTACGGGCCATCTCCCCCTCCCCCCGGCCAAACGAGAGGCAATTAATTGTCCTACCATGTGATATTCCAATATCTTTTCAACACCCAAGCCTTGAAAATCTGGTTGTCGGTAAATTTGTTCATTCATTTATAATGATTATTTCATCCTTCATTGGGATTTCAATATCGAATTTTTATTTTATTTTTATGATTCGCCTGAGGGATGTTAGCGTGACGCAAGGCATCATCCATCACACGGACACGATGCACATGATGTTGTGTTCCCCGGCCGGCGCAAGAGCCATAAGAAAATTAAAAAATCACCCCAAAGCTACGATACTTCAGCTACTACCTCCTACAGGCAAGCAGAGAGAGAAATCTCCGGCCATTCGGATTGGGGTCGTTTAAGCGCAGCTTATTCATTTATTATTGCGGAGGAGGGATATCCTGTCAAATTTTGATTTCGGAGATCCAATAAAGGGGAGGGATTGATTGCGCAACCTCAAAAATCGAGGGAAAATAAATAAAAATAAAGGATTAAATTAACCCGTAAGTTTGGTGGCCAGCCACCTCCCAATATCCTTCCCCAGATGACACTTCAGGCTCCATAAGCTTGAGACGATCAGATGGAAGGGAGGGTTCTTATTTTTAAAAATAGACGATATAAGTTAACGCCTGGGGAAACCAAATCTCCTTCTCAGCCTGCTCCATCCCTAACATTTTTGTTCCGTAGCATTGTGGTTCACGGATGTCTTCCCAGATTCAACTCAGACTACATGGTGTTGCTCCGACGGCAGGGGGCAGAGGTGCTTTCCAGGTACCGGTGGCTCGTTCATGAGTACACTATATGTATATAAAAAAGTACCGCTCTCCATTGTATGAGCAGAGGAAACACAGCGCAAATGTGGCCCCAGCAGTGCTTTCGCTACACTTGCACCCGTAGATGAAGAAAGTAGAGTATCATACACAAGAGCCTACATACTAGTACTCGTACAAGTAGTACTCTATCGTAACGTGTTTAGGCGCAAAACAAAAAGGGGAGACAATCCGCCACCTGTGGGTGTCAAAAGATGCACAAACTACAGGAAAGGAAATATCCCCATCGATCCCTGAAATCCTTCGCCCTTCAAAACCGTGCTGAAGGCCAAGCCCAATAGGCAGCGATGACTGCAGCGAGAGAAAGATATGCATTTCGTTTCTTCCCAACCAGCTATGATCCCCACAATCCGCCTGACCCAGCTTGCCTGAACTCGACACACGAGCTACATTCCTGTATGCACGCAAGTGAAGCGCGGTATAGGATTGGATTGGAATTATGCTCCCTCCCCCCCCCCCGTCCCACCGTCCCGCCACCCCACCCCACTTCAATGGGCCGTCAATCGAAGGTCAAGGTTCCTCCTGCGGCGATCCCGGGTCGGAGAAAAATACCAGAACAAGCTACCGTGCGATAATAGAATGTACGAGTAAAAACAAACTTACGGGTGCGCTCATTGATATGTCAAGAAAAGGGGAAAGGAAAAGAAAAAAAAGTTCAAGGAGTGGTTGGTACAACTGTAAAGAACACAGGGCAGGGGGTGGTAGTGGAATAGCTCAACCAATCGGATGAACCCAAGGAGAAACTTCTTCTCCAGTATTATGATAGATGGATGGATCCACACACATTCAAACTCTTTTTGTTTCTCTTTTTTTCCTTTTTTTTCTACACTTTATGCCCCGTTGCGGGCAATGAAACGAAGGTCGAGATTGTCTATTTCCCTTGTCCACGATATCCTCCACGATACAAGGACTGGCGGGTTCCGCAACATTTTTGTGAAATTGAAGGGTGGAAAAAAATAACGGACTGGTTGCATTCTATTGGGTGGACGACATTGTGTGCTTTTGCGGCGGTTGCATACCCGTGTGAGGTGAATGAAAGTGGTGGAAGTATGATAATAATAAAAAGCAAAAAGGCCATTATCACAATATTCTGGGAAGAGTGATGAAGAAATTATAGAGTAACTTCGCAATCCTAGCTCAAAACAATGTGAGCAAGGCTCCACTCTTGGGAAGGGGGAAAGAAAAATAATCGCTGTAACAGTGTTTTGCCAAAGGAAGACTACGGTACTCGAGAAATAGGACAGATGTTTCCTCTGAAGTTTTATCGAACTGCACCTGCACCTACTTGCGAACCCTGCTGGGAGCTTCTTTCTTTTTCTTTCTTTTCAAAAACGGCCCCAATAGATCTTGTGTACTCGAGTAGTTGCTTGCTTGACCCTCACTCACTTACGCTCCACACTCCTTGACCCCCCCCCCCCGCATCAACCCACAAAATTTGACCTCTATATAATTTTGCAATCACGATACTGTATCGTACCCCCAATCAGCTACTGCCCCGCCAGCCCCCAGATTTCGACGACAAGGACGGCGACAACGGAGACTTGATGAATTCACCGCCCCCTTTTCTTCTCATTCCCCCCTTTTCCCTTTTTCTCTAAATTTACAAAGCCCGCGTGTCCGTAACATCATTTTACAGCACCATACTATAGAGCACACATTGGAAATGCCGCAGTCAGTTGGCTATCGCTCCCTTGGCTTACTCTCCTATTAGATTGGGGGGGCGGAGGAAATGAGGAAAGAATAGGGATGCGTTTGCATTTGCATTCGCATCTACGCACATATAATACATGCAAGTACGAGGATGCTCAAGGGCAGTGCCATGCATACCTACACACATACAATTTCAGAGCGCAGCGACTCACTACTCGTGATCCTCTGGCGTTTGTGAATACAACTGCTATTGCATACGGGCAAAGAATCGGGCGGAGCCTCAGGTTTTTGGTAGTATGCAATAGAAGCCGCGTTCTCAAACGTCGGAGGATTAGGAGCACAGTAAGTTGCAGTAGGTTCTTGCTGTTGTTACATTTCCCCGGGCCCATCTGGATCGAGAATGGCGGAAGAATCTAGCTTTGAGCAGAACGACCCCATGGTTGATAAGCTAGATAGGGTTTCCCGAGGCTGTGTAACGGTGGTGGTGGACTGCCGTATGACACGGTAGCTTGGTGGGCTGCGAGGATGAGTCTGTTGAGTATGGGATGTATGTACACAGTCATGTAGGGGAATTTTAGTGTTATCATCGGAGTAGGTTGTATCCACTGTATAGTACGATATCATAATATTATATCGCACTTTACCTGAATTTTGCGGGTTTGAGGTTTTGTGCGTGTAACTTACTCGAGCAAGCGCTGTGCCGTGAGTTGGCCTAGTATTACTCTCGGACTACTGCCATTATACTCGGGTCACAGCTGACCTGCGAATACCATCCATACACCCCCAGCATTGCGCCATCACAAAGCGCAATTACACTACGGTACCGTAGATCGGCCTTACCCTCTCCTCCCCATGAACATACCCGCACCACATAACTGGGAAAGCCCCCACAAAAAGCACGTGTCATTATCTTCACTTCTGCGGTAACTTAGTAGCGTCTCAGTATCATATGAAAACGCAACCCTCAAAGCCGCCGCCGACCCCATGTCGATCCCAGTTGCACAGTACCCCGCGTGTAACCTCGCCCTCTTCGCGATTGGGGGCTTGTTACAGAGCAGTACTCGTACTGCGCCAGGCTTCTCATTGCTTTGCTTTCTTTTCTTTGGAGAGGTGAAAGCATTAAAAAGGGGAAAGAAACAAAGAAACAAAGAAATACAAGCGCCCACTACTCACGTTGTATCAGCATGAGTATGGGCTCGTCGATGTGGGCAGGTAGATCAGGCAATGGAGATCACATCCGCCCTCTTGTATGATATGTATTATTCTTCGCCTCTAGGCAACTTAAACCTTCACAAGCATCCACATCCACACAAGTATGATACTAGATCGGAAAAAAGAAACCCCCCTAGACGGTATACACATGTTAGCTCGTGCCGTCGGGGAGTCCGAGACACATCTGTTTCCACTACCCCTGCCGCTAGAATATCTCTTTCCCTTCTTTAGCAGCTTCTAAATGCCCCCCCCCCGACCCGACGGAGACTCCCTAGGCGCAAATCGCCCGTAGCCGGCACCCAAATCCCCTGGTGGTGTGGATAGCGCCGAGGAAAAAGAAAGAAATCAATCCACCCGACGGTAGGGCACCCCGCCGAGCCTAATTGAAATCGAACTCCGAGTGCTAGTTCTCCCAGTACCGTATATGACACGACAAGATGTCGCCACCGGCAAACATTCTGGTGCCCGCAGGATCTCCCCTTCCCTCTTTTACTCCATGCAGATCCCCCCCCTCTATCTAGGAGCGAAAGAGAAGGAAGAAAAAGAAAAAGAAAAATAACGCCCTTTAGGATATCTTCTCCCAACGGGCACCACACATTGAATGTTTCATCCAGAGCCTCCCCTTCACTTTGGTTTTGGTCAACATGCCTTTTGTTGTCTCGGCGATGTTATGATAGATCTCGATCACTCCTAGACAAACCGTGCGAGGCCAGGCTACGGATAAGGCGCAAGAGGAGGAAAAAGTGATAATTCGGAGATACCAACTCTTTCGCCGAACTATCCTTCGGAGTGCCGCGCAGTAAGTTTGTTGTCGGAGGAGCCGGCTTCAAGCTACATCACGTCGAAAACCTGTACGTCGGCCCCGCCCGTTTGTACTGTACGCACCGAGGAACCGGTGGATAAGTGGATGTGGCGCTTGGTATGTAATCGATTGGTTAAGTTGTAGGCAACTGGGGGATAGCGTAACCCTTGTATGGAGATAGGAGACATTTTTCGGAATCTCCAGAGACTGAGTGGGCCGTTGGGAAAGGGAGGGCCCACTCGAGTGAGTCTTTGTGATGGCGGTGTTGTCCCGGCGGTGTTTAAATTACTCGTGTTGGTGGGAGGGCGCGGGGAAGGTATGCAATGACTGTGTGTGTGACCCAAATTACGGGGTTTGGTTGGACGGGTCCAGCCTTTTGTTTGCGCCAACTATTCCTAGGGACGGGCTACTAAATTGTCTAGTCACGGGCTAGCTTGTAAGTGGAATGAAACCTAACACCGGGGTGCAGCGAGACTCTGCTCCATAGTGCGATCGGAAATATGATAATTAAGATGGAGGGGCCGGGATATATTTACCCAGTACCTACAATACTAAGACGCTACAAGATTCGGTATATCTCCCTCGCAGTATCCAAGACACATGTTAATAAGCAAATTTTGTTAATTATTATACCGGTACTAGAAATTCGCAGATGTGCAAACTTTAAACAATATCTGATATTAGCTACCGGTGTGCGATCGTACCTACGCATATCATCGCTGAAGAATACTGAGGCAGCACCGTACGGTAGTCATCTCGGTCGTAGACACTAGGGGTAACACAAAAGTTGCACCATTTGAGCGGCCCACCCTGTCCAGGAGATACGGTAGCAGCCAAACCCCATGCAAAAAATCAGGACGACAGAAATCAAAAACTGATAGTAACTCGGGCACTAGTTGGCTTTTGCTCAAACTCCCACCTAGGCGTTTCATCTAGCATACCGTAAAATCTCGTATACCGGCAACCCGCTACCAGCGAACCCAAGCGTTCTAATCCTCCGTCTTCGGATCAAGACGGGACGGAGGCAGCACCGAAAGGACGCCCGGGACGGACAGGTATATTGGCGTCCGTCCGGATCACTGCCCGGGACGGGCCGGTGGGGACTGCAGGCGTCTCGAGTTGCGGAATCTGCCGTGCCCCTCCAGGTGACCAGCGGGCCCGGTACTTTACTCTAGGTACCGTCCGGGAGTAACCGATCGGCAGAAGACTGCAGGGACCTGCCGTCAACCAACTCTTGCCCCACCAAAAAAGGAAAGGAATCCATATAATTAAACAAGGATCGATTCCGAGTGTCCCACCAGAGTTTTTCTCCGAAATCCTCGTTGTTGCTGGGGCCGGTTCGCTATTGGATTTGGTCGTGGGAGGGTCGATTCCAGACGCCCGACACGGCGACACCATGTGCGAGGCTCGCGGGCCGTGCCGTAGGCGTTCTCTCGAGGGAAATCACAGGTCCACAGGCCTTAAAGCACTACTTAATTTCGGTAGAGATGCAATGTCTAATACCGGTAAAGAATATACGTATTTTTAAGAAATAAAGAGAAGAGGAAAATCCGTTCGTCCGGTGCTAGGTATTTTTATTTCTTAATACCCACCCACCCCCCCGTGACTGTCATCCGGGCGGTCGCAACACACAATTAAAATATGCACGCACACATCCAATACCAAACCCACCTAGAGACATTATTTTATTCACTGGGAGAACAAAGAAAATGATATTGATGCATTGGTATATTTGTCATGGAAATGGAGAAATAGAAACAAAAATAAGAGAGGCTAAAGCACTAATCTACATTAGACAGCCGTTCTGCTTACTAGAATGAAGGTCGGTGGCTCCAAGGCGGTATCTTTGGCCGCCGTTGCGGACAAAGGCTTCGACAACCCATTCATACCACACCTTACGTTCACCAGTTTGTCGCCAGATGCATACGTCAAGTTCGCAATTGTCTAGAACATGCAGTGGAGTCTAGTTTGGTTCACCCCGTGTTATCGCTTATTCGCAGACCAGGAGGAGCCGCTATCAGACACAAGGAATAAACTTTGTCCATGCCCCTGACGTGATAGCGGGCAAATCCCACAGAAAAGATAAAATACACTTTACGTACCTTTAATGGGAAAAAAATTGGGAACCAACTGATCATATCCTTAGACTTCATATCAATTGTGTCCGGCCTCGTACTAAGCTCCACATCGCCGTACAATACACTCTCAAAGTACCCCGCAAGCCCATGCACGACGCCCCTCCTGGGAACTTTGAATGTGGCCTTGCACCTTCTAGCATTGTGATCATTTCCGCCATTGCCGAGGCCAATCAGACCCCCACCAAGGGCGGCAGAATCGCTTAGCACGTTGGGCGGCAGAGGGTGTGTGAATTCCCATGCTCGATGAATATACCCCTGTTCAGCAAGTATCTCAACCGATTGTAACATGACAACATATGGGGTCTCGGCCGCTTCGGAATCATTCTTCCGTGAGGATATGTCAGCATGGATTTTGGGCGCCATGATTGGTGTGAAATGAGCTGAATATGAGGCGGGGATTGAGATTCCTCCAGATGCTGGTCGTAGTGTAAGCGGGACGTTCAGCGTAACGTCAGCGCAAATAGAAGAGTGGAGAATCAAAAAAAAAACTTGAGCAAAACTTCCAAAAAAACTACCGCTTCTTGGTGATGATATCCATCTTTGTTGTCCATTTTACCCATACCGTGGAGGGGAAGAATGGGGGGCTAAATGTAGGGAGAATTGCGGGAGAAGTGGGAAGCAGCGGGATGAGTGAGGAATCGTAACTTACGATTCAAAACTCTTTGGACCCCGTCCAGACATTCGGGGCTCAGTTCGTTATCGCCAAAGCTCCCAAGGAGTTCTGATATCAGGATATCTACAGCAAATGGCGGATTCCACGATCGCATATCACTCTTAATCACAGTAACCTGCCCATTCCACGTGTCCCGATTATGTCGAAGAAGGTGTACGTAGGCGTTTGGATTCTTCTCAATAGCAAAGAGCATGATAGCCCTGCCAGAGGCCTGGGCGGCTCGCAGAGCTCGAAACACAAGGGGCCCGCGACCTGCACCTACTACTGCCACGACTCTGTAGAGAGAGAAACAAAAGAACAAATGTTAGCCCTTTTTTATCTAGATTACAGGGAGGGGGGGGTGAAAACGAGGCGATCGGGGACTGGCATGGGAAATAGCATAGGAAGTGTAGGCAATACTTAGAGCCTCAGAGTCCGGCAGATTGGTGTGCAAACGAGCGGAAGCAATGATAACTTGCATAGCCGCCGAGTGAGACACAGGTAATATCACAAGGGGCATTTCGTATGATCACATACAAGATATTAAACAAGCAAACAGGCGCGTAACAACTAAAGGGCCGGAAGCACGAGAGAAGGGACAACTAACGTGTTACTTGCGGCATCTCTTGCGTCAAGCGCCAATTTAATGGCCTTTTCATATTGATCATACTTGACTGGATCTTTCTCGAACACTTCATAAGTGATACTCTCGAGATTATCGGATAATGGTTGCAGGGGCGTTTGGAGGTAGTCTTGATAACCAGAACCATATTTCTCCACTGTGGATTGTGGGGGCTGGTTCTTTTGTAGATGCCTTATGTAAACCAGATATGATAACGGCTCATACCGAACTTTTTCGTTGGCTGCCAGCTGATCTGATAGCAAAATATAGGGTGTCGGGCGCTGCTTTGTGTACTTTGTCAACAGAGCTTGGTGAGTCTTAGAAAGAGCAGGGTAACCCGTTGGATTGGGGCTAAAAGTCGATGAAGATAACAAGATGACGCGTATAGGCTCGGCAAACCAACGATCCACCACATGGAGGGTAGGCAATTCAGCCGGGATTTGAAGTGCTGTATACAATTCATGAGCAATAGAGCCAAATGATCGGATTTAAGCGGTGCGCACCTAAAGACAGCCGAGAGTTGTATTTGCATACTGTTCTGATTGTGTTCCAAGTGTCCCAAGCAGAAAACTCATCATACTTGTCTCCTTCAACCACACTAGAGGGCTTTTCCGCCAGCGGTAAAAGAACCAGTAAGTGCGCATAGCTGCTAGCGGATAAGGCCGTATTGATGGCCTGCGCGAACTGCGGGACGTTTTCCTTCCTGCGAGGCCCAGAAATTACCACATTGCCAATGCCACAGAAGCCGGCATAATCCAGCTCGTAGAGTAAAGCCTGTTTTGAAACATTGGAGATAAGTGGATCATCTGAGTCGAATTCCAACCATGGAGAGGTAAAACCAATGACTTGTGATATGTGATCACCGGGGTGAACTGTGACCTCTTCAGCATCCAGGGAATCTATTTTCATGTGTGTTCTCTTCTCTGCCGCAGCGTTCAATAATATCTGGTTAATACGAGAGCGGAAATTTGTATTGGTTATGAACGTGGTAATCATATCATACTAGTCCAATGCGTCAATGCTGGTAGTCTATCAAGAAGAGCGTGAGGCATAATGGCGACCTACACCTTGAGCGGCCTCATTTTCCAGGGTCTGGGCACTAATGGTAAGATCCGGGGTTGGAAGATGATTACCGATGTACCAGATAGGCGCACCAGGATCTGCTGGCTGGTGCGCATCCATGGTCCGGTAATCGGAAAGAGAGGGGTAAGGCACAGTAAGTTATAGGTTGTAGTTGTGGCAGGCGGAGTGGCGGAAGTCTCAGTGGGGTAATAGGCGTTGTAGGGAGTAGTGGGGTGTGGTTGGTGGAGTTAGTGACTTAGGAGGGGAAGTGAGTGAGAAGTGATAAGGGGGGTGGGAGAGGAGGCAGATAGGGTAGAGGGCAGAGGGCAAAAGGGTAGAGGGTAGAGGAGTTGGCGGATTACCGTACTAGTAGATGGAGATGGGTCGACGAAGTGAACGATGAACTCTATGCAATTCTAATCCCAACATAACATGGAATAGGGTGGGAACAATGGAAATATGGGAGACTCTTTGGGCGAAAAAATAAAGACCTCTATAACGCTATGGCTGGACCCTTACAGAAATGCGTGTTGATAAAGTTTGGCTGGAACGAGTCAGTTTTTTGCTGCACGATCAACTCATCCCTCCAGAGCCGTTATGGAGGGGAAAATGAGGCTGACACACCCCACAGCACTAGCCACACAGTGCCCACACTCTGCGCAGGCCACACTCAAGGTCACCGCCTCACCGGTAAAGTTTGATTCGGGAGGTTTGACCCTAGTATTCATTGTCATCATCCAGCCCTCTACCGTAGGTCACTTCAAGTCATGCTAATTGTAGCACGTGACAACAATCAAGACGCGTCCACCTCATCTACTGCACTTTGTTCCGCCCTTCCTCTCTTCCCCCTTTTCTCACCTGCACTCGAGCACTGTACACAACCAGCATATCATCACCACCGGACCATATTCAGCCACTCCCTCATCCAACCGATCATTCCTATTCCACCTACATTATTCTCAGGTCTCTCTCTTGCTTACCTCTGTTTTCCAACCTAAATCTCTCGGTCGCCTTACCTCATCTCCATTACCAAAAATTCGGTTCCCGTGTTCTTCATTCTTGTTCTTGCAGTGCCATCGCTCTTTGACTTGGTCTCCTTTGAGACAATTACATAATAACGCAGTCCAACCCCCCCTATGGTTTCTCGATACCCCGGCAAGGACTCGTTTCTTGAGAAAAGCTTACGTCCTGGTATTCTCCTCGACCAGTTCCCGGCCGTTTGTCGTCAATGGGAAATGAGTTCGGTGTTGAGCTTGCTTTGTTGACTATTTTCACTCGCGGTATCGGAACTTAACCCTAAGTTTTTGGTCATGTGCTTCGCAGATTGCCTACATGTGGAGTGCCCGCCGTCTGATCTTTTCGGGTTTGGCTTTGAGTGCTTCCATTGGGCTCGGCTCTAGATACATATCTGCCTCGGCTGAATGTATGGTCTGTGAAGGCAGTTTCTTTGCATGGCTTCCGTCGTCTCTGAGACTTACTGGTGCTGGGGCTTTGCGGGGTTGAGATTGGTGGTGGGGAGGTTTGACGGACATTGTTGATCAATGACTCCGACAGGGATTGCGTGCGAAGGCTTGGCTTTTCTATGAGCACGACTCGAACTGTAATTGCCTTACGAACGGACATCAGGTTTTGCTTCTTTCATATCTATTCGATTGAATAGATGTATGAAATTTCCCCGAAGGCTATCGTCAGCACTGTACTGCCTATGTGGAAACATTGCGTACATAGCGAACCTTCTTGTGATTACACACGGAAGCAAACCTCGATTGTCGACAAAATGGCATGTCGTCACGCTCCGGAATGAGAAGTCTCGCATACCAAACTTCAAACCGCAATTCCTTCAGGCCCGTCTATGCTTTGTGCTTGCCAAGTGTGGCTTATCCCCAATCCCTCCTTTCATCGTGATCATCCTTGATCTATACCTGCCCCCTTCACCTGATTGAGACTTAACGTCTTCGTCCGTACTCGCAAGCGATAGACCTAGCCATCTGCGTTAATTGTCGACCCTTAGTCACCATGGCAAGCACCGACATAGGCCCAACATCTCTCCATGTTCCCTGGGAACTTGTTGAGAGAGGGCCGAACCATATCATTCTACGCGGCTTTCTGGACGTCGGCTTTTGTCCGCGCCTTCGGCTCACCAGTGAGTCGAAGAGGAAACAAAGACGTCCCTGGGGGTTCTGCTATTACACACGGAGTCTCATAAGAATCTGGCACTGCATTGGATATGATGGGAACCTTTATCTGATAATGTTCTTTTTGGCCCTTGGTCGAAAGATGCGGGACATACGTTTTGAGGAATGATGGGCATCGCCGTGGATATCTCGAGATGCAGGAGAGAGCAGATAATGGGCAGGAGAGATGACCGAAAGAGGTTTTGTGACATGGGTTCAAACGAGTGATCGGAGATGGTGGTGTTACCTACCTATGGTCCGCTGATAGTCCCCTTGTGTCTCCCTCCATTCTCAGCCACTAGCCATTATCTCCATCATATTCCTGCAAGTGCCAGAGGAGTTGGATGAACGGGACACACACATGTGCAAGTCAGAGCTCCGTGCTCGTCCGTACTCATCCCTCCTCTCTGGAGGGAGCAGATTAATGGGAGTCTACGAATTGAGGTATGTCGTAGAAAAAGCGATGGCGATCATGTGTGTGGAGACGAGGGAGGTTACTGTAGGGGGCGAAGGCGGATTGAGGTGGCTCCGCTGGGGCTGGTGCTGGTGGGGGCGGTATTGCGGTTGGGATGAGGGTCGCGTCTCGCATGAGATCGACCCTAACATTTTTTTAGATGAGTTTTTTCTCTCCGGGTTCAAAGGCCACGCTAATTGGTGCACTGGGGGAGATCGGAGAGAAGTTGGGGTAGCGAGTATAGGTATAGTTGGAGCATTTAAGTGGTTACCCCTAGGGGGTCTGGAAACGCTATGACAGTGATGACGAAGCGGAGCAAGTCGACAACACTGCTCGTAGATTCTAGATGTAGGCGACGTGTTTTATGTTAGAGCACTTGCCGGTGGACTATCAACGCCTTTTTTCTCTTCTATAAGTTTCCTCATGAACTTCTTTTCTTTTCTCTGGGCGGTAAAAATTTTCAAAATGCCTGTAAGAAGCACCTACATAATACTGCATGGACGCGCTTATGCACCCAGGTGCACTCGATAGAGAAGAGTACATGGAGTTGGTGACAGGTCTTCAAGCGCCTGCGAGGGTTGATAAGGTTTCTTCAAGGAAAAGAAGTCAAGGACTGGCTATCTTCTGTGACCTAAAGGGCGGTCGCCCTTTTTTCTACTCATACTCGTGCAATGCAATGCTCGAGTGCTCTACTTAGCTAATCAGCCTGAAAGCCCTACGGTGATGTATCTTCTTACGGATAAGGGAAACGTCTAGACGCGAGGAATTCAGGACTAAAGCTTCGGACTTGACACGGGTGCTGTACTGTGCTGTACGAGTACGATACATATCATGCTAGTAGACCAGCCCGGTCAGGACTGTGGATAAGGTCTTCGAGATTTTATTTTTGCTTTTTATTTCCCTCTCCCTATTATTTGCTTTTGCTTTCCCATCCTTGGCTACCCATCTATCTTCTCTTCCCCCATTCCCACAATGTCTATTCCTTTCTTTTTCCCTTTTTTTTTCGCCTTTCCAGTAAATCTTCTCATCCATTTCGTCCCATCATCCCATCCTATCGGAACCCTACCCTACCTACCCTACTTATAACCACCCACCACCACCACGGCTCCCACAATCCAGCCCCACAAAACCAGAGGGGGAGAGGAAAAAAGAATTCTACTTTCGGGGAACCACTTGAATCGAGAAGGTGGATGGAGAAGCGCCCGGGCCCTAGACCCGTCCGTAGCACCTACACACTCCACATTTCGGACCCAAAACTTCTCCTTGACGACGAAGAGTGCAACCGCGGCACAGTGCTTTCCTTTTTTTTTCTCTACATTTTCCCTTCCCGTCAAGTTGAGTAAAGTTAACCTACCGTGGGCTCTCCCGCACCCGCGCGCTCGTGATAAAGGGGTGCATTTGTGTGGATGGGTGGCTTATCATTTCATTTCTCCGTATGCCTCTTGTGGCGGCGGCGGGGGGGCTTCTCTCGAGACCTAACCCTGATGTGCAAGTTTCAATGGGTTTCGGATTATTCCCCCCCTTAGGATGGCAAGGGTTTGGTCTGCTCGTTTGCCTTTCTTGCTCGGCCGCTCGGGAGGGAGGGAGAGCTGTGCCTATCTCCAGGGGGATGGGTGGTGAGGCGTTATTGTTCTGGTGGTAAGTACGGTATGTAAGTCACCTAGGTAAAGTACCATACTGTACCGTCGTGCGTTCTTGGGTGTAAAAGTACTCGTACTGATACTCTTCTAAATGGGGATATTTCTTTTGCTCCCCCTTGGTGGCGGGGGTAGGGGGGTAGGGTTTGTTAGGAAATTCTTACGCTACGGCATGATACTCTGCATACCGAGCTGGATACTGTAGTTGGCGGCGAAGCATCGAACCGTGCTGTACCGTACTGCAGAGTGCAGTGCCCTACTTACTCCATTATCATATATAAGAATGCATTATTGTGTGTTTTTTTCTTCCCCCCCAAATAGAGCCCTTATTAATTGCACAAATTCAATTGGTCGGGGAGTCTAGGAGATAAGCCTATCAACTTAACAAACCAAGAAAAGAAGAGCCCGCCTTTTTACTTGCACACCACAGCACTAAATGCTAAGATCTCGCTACAGCATGAGTGCTCGTACACATCAATACAACGGTGAATAGTCCGCGATGTGTTGCGATGAGTGATCCATCCGGGAAGCAATTACTATATTCCGGACGGGGGCTGACTTGGGGCACGCACTGGGTCAAGGATGGCTCAACTCGATTCGATATATTTTACTTCTTGCACTTGTACTCAGCCAGCGTCACTCAGGGATGGACACCGCAGGCGAGCAAAACGTGTGGAGGGAGGGGGGCGAGAAAGCGAGGGGGCGGCAAGCGGGCCTACTCGAGCATGTAAGCTAATGCAGGGGAAAGCTTGACATGTGAACTGTGCAGCCGGTGGGTTGAACTCATCATTAATATGGGCCCGGGAGGGAACTTTTTTTTGCTTTTCCTTCATACGAATACAGTACTGCACGTACTCTAGTACCGTTTGGTACTCGGATACCAGGGTTAGTCCGCGAACACCAGGGGTGGCGAAGCTAAGAGTATATTAGGAATAGTGTACACGCTAATGAGGGTATGTTGAAAACTCGCAAAATTCCTCGAACGATTTCTGCTTTACTATTGGTTGAACTATCTATTTACACGTTCCTATTGGCAGTTGGCCTTTCGAGCGCCCATGAGCCTTCTCGAAGATTCCTAAATACTAGTTCCTATGGAAGATGAAATAAAGTGCGAGAACAATGCCTGTGATGAAGTGTAGAAAATCAAACCAACTCCTGATACTATTCTATTAAGTTAAGTTTTGTGAGAATTAACACCTACTGAGCAAAATCTCCAAGATCTCCGTTCCTAATGGAAAATCGAATATCGCACGCTGGCGTTCCACTGTCTTATCGTGACCGGGTCCGAGTTCATACCCTCGCTCATGATGCTTCATGGCCCTACCGAAAAATTGCTACAACAGTTAACTGTAGTCCAAGTACAGCCCACAAAATAGCCCATGGGTCAACCACTCCACCAAAAACCAAGCGGGGCCGCCAAAAGTTACTCTCCTCTGAGGACCGTAAGCATTTAGTAGCTATTGCGACTCAATCAGCAGAAAATCGACGTAAACCACTATGGGAGATTGCACTCCTTTGCAATATCAAAGCATCCGATGATACTCTACGGAGAGCCTTTGCTTCTGAGGGCTTTCACCGGCGAGTGGCTCGTAAAAAGCCTTTTTTAGACGAAAGTGCCAAAGCTAGTCGGCTAAATTGGTGCACTGAGCGAGTGCACTGGACGGTGGAGGACTGGATGAGAGTTATTTGGACGGATGAAGCTTCTTTTAATATTGGAGGAGCTAGAGGACGAATATGGGTTACTCGAAATGCTGAGGAGGAGTATGATGAAGCGTGCCTAGTGCCAAAATTTAAAAAATTGTCAGGATTGATGATATGGGGGTGTTTTATCGGGGCGCAACTGGGTCCATTAGTATTCTGGGATCCAGCATGGGGGAGAATTACAGCTAAATCCTACTCTATGTATATACTTCCTATTTTGTATGACTTTTGGTATAGAAATTCCCTATCACCAGACGGGCAGTTTGCTCCTGCTGCATTTATGGAGGACGGAGCAGCAGCACATCGAGCACGGTTAACAACAGAATGGAGAGAGTGGTATGGGATTCAGCAATGGAAGATTGTTTGGCCTGCACGCTCCCCAGACTTAAATCCTATAGAGGAGCTCTGGCGGAGGATGAAAGACCGCCTATTTCAAGCAAATCGAGAAGGAAGGCCCAGGACCGTTGATGTGACAAAGGATGTCATTAAGGAAATCTGGGATCAGATAGCTGTAGGAGATGAGTTGCGAAAATTGGTTGAGAGTATGCCTCGGAGGATTCAGGCTGTGATTGCTGCGGGTGGCGGGCACACCCAGTTCTAATTCTGTATGTAGTTTAGTTCATTTTAAGAATAAACCCTGCCGTTCGCGGACTAACCCTGACACCCGAGTACCTTGTATCGCTGGCAAACGCCGATGGCTCAACCTATTGAACGTTCGATTGGAACGGAGGGGGGGGCGGGAGGGGGAGCGGGATGTCATGAACGGGGTAAAGTTTATCATAACAAGAGGGAGTTTCTTTTTTTTTTTTGTTGTTTGCTGTTTGTATATAATATTATGCTGTTTGACTGGCGTTTTGGTCCCTGTTTCCAGTGCTGTACTCGTACTGTACTGTACTGGTACCCTAGTGAACTGGCACAAGACAACAACCCTAGCCAGCTATCCACCCAGCCCCAACCCAATTTATCACGACAATTCATTGGTGGCCGGCATACCGCCACCTCCGATACCGCGAATTTCCATTCATTGGACTACCGGTAGTCTAGGCTTGAGAATAGCGGTAGTAACCGGTAGTATTACCCATTTTCTCCCACAGAACAAGGCTGGAATTCCCAAGCACGACCTGACTTACTTTTAGTACAAGTACTAACACAGTATGCAGTACCGGTGCCGGTAGTAACACGATGTAGTATACCCCCATCGACGGCACAATTCAGGCCTAAGTAAATTTACGGGACGAGTACGATACCGCCGGAGCACCCGTCCGTATTTCGCGGGGAGGATGGAAAAAAGTAATAGGGAAAACAGAACAAGCCACACGGACGTGGGAGAGAGAGAGGGTTGATATTTAGATTCTCTTACGTTACTAATTGTTGATGTGGTGGCCCAAAAAAATTTCTTTCAAATATTATTACCCATCTATTGCATCGGGGGCGGTCAGGGCACACTGCCGGAGGCGAATGATATCGGAGCGAAACGAGGTTTGCTCATGCCTGGTGGTGTCATAGTAAGCTCTGCTTTAGCTACTGTGCACCATCCCTTTACTCTCGTAACTTAGGTTTGTGCAAAATACAATCGCCGCAGGGGATGAAGGGATAAGGGACACTAATACAGTCGTAATCGTTACTGATCGAACTGCACTGGTGGCGAACAGGGGTTGTCGTTAAAGCAGGGTAACAAAAAACCACCAGTTAGTAATTCCGGTTCCCAGTCTCGTTACGGCCATAGCGAACACAGACTGTGCTCACTACCGGTATGACAGAACAAAGCAAGGACGCGACTTCTGCGGCTCAATCGGATAATGAGAATTGGGAAGGGAACAAAAAAAAAAGCTCAGACATTGCGCCCACTTACCAGCTACCTGTCCCTTTGCACTTCCTCACACAAGTACCAACACTTGCGCAGTGCGGTGGTATCTTCCACCAGATTCACTTCATCATGCCATATCGACCGGAGGGAGAAAAAAAAGGGATCCCGCCGCGAACACCGCACTTTATCATCTCAAAATAACCCTGGTTGCCCGATCTACAACCTAACTGCACAGCACCGTACCAGTACTGCACACTACGTAAGCCTCGCCTCCCCAAATGAATCGATATTTACAGAACGGGCTAATGGAGAATATGTACTACCGGTACTGCGACAACAACAACAATGACAACACGACAATAAGTATATCCCTACCCTGCCCTACCCTACCCAGATCTATTAACTTATCTTTTAGCGAATCTCCAACCGCACGGGATTATCTCGCTCCGATGTGCGATCCCACCACTCCTTTTATTTTTCCTACCGTGCTATATATTATAAGTTGGGGGATATCGGCAAGTTGGTTTGGTTGCTCCCAAGATTGGTTGATTGCTGGAGCATAGCGCGATGTGGAATCTTTAGGCTGGCAAGGGATGAGGAGGGAGGGAGGGGAGTACTCGAGTATGGTGTGTGTGTGTAAAGGGGTTCAAGTTCCAGATCTGATGATTGGTGGATGGGACAGATTGATTGACTTTGTGCTCTCCGGCTGCTTTTCCCTCGCTTGATATTGCTTACTAGTGATGGGGTTCTTGGTTCGACTGGTAGTGAGCCGGGTAGATATGGTAGCTACGATGGAGGGGCCCCCTTGTGTTGGGGGATTTAGAGCCTGTAGTATTCATTGGGTTTGCTAGCAAAGACAGTTGTAGCAGTGCGTGTATGAGCATAGCCGATAAGTCGGTGCTGTAGCTCCGGTAGCTAGCAGGGTTCGGATCTGGCTTATTGCCTGTAGCTAACTAGCCCCAATCCTATGAAAACGGGACCCGGGTATGGAATCATTTATGCTCCCTTTTATATAGCATACTGGCTAGCTTAGCTAGCTAAGAGCAAACAACTGAGCTCTCACTTTCCTTCATCAATCAATCACTCCCTTAACTCCTACTGCGCAGCGCAAGCAATGCTATATTTGCACTTCACAGACTATCCCCTGAGATGACAGTAGGATGGACTCCGACTAGGGTCCTTCGTAATTTCCTTTCTCCTTTCCTCCCTCTGGCACAGTACATCATCCTCGGGACCAAGCCTGTGTATTCACGTGCCTCTTATTAGTTTCCCCCTCCCCCTCCTGCTCCTGCTGCTCCTCCTCCTCCTCAATTCCCCCACTTTACTCATCCGGTCTTCCCTTGCCCTGCCCTGCCTCTTCCCACGTTATTGTAGGCATGGGCCCTACCCTATAAGTTACAACCTTAATCATTCCAAACAGTTAGTCAGCCAGCCAGCCATGTCCAGCGGCAAGGCGTTCCGAATCTCAGGGGACGGTGGCAGTCACTGGTCAAACAAACATCGTCCATCCATCATAAAGCAAAGTGAAGCTACTGCACTCCACTGTACTGTGCCAAAAAAAAGCGCGCTGATATTCGGCATGGATCAAACGTGTGCTGTTCTAAGATTTCGAAACTGCCATAGGTATAGATAGGCTCTCAGTACTCGTACTCGTAGTATCAGATTGGACTCATCAACCATTGCTGCGGATCTTTTTTAATCTATATCGTGGTATTATGGGTGGCAGGGCCTACGCTACGATATAGTGAAGCGGTAAGTCTCTCCGTGTGTGTTAATAGTAATAATAATGTTGCCTACCCCCCCCTCCCCCTGGGAAGTACAGTATCAGAGCCAGGATATCAGCATTCTTCCCCCTTGTCGTAGATATACTCTAGAACCCTCCCTCTCCCTTTCTGTTTCGTTTCACTTAGTTTTGTTTTGCATTGTCTTGCTTTTTCCCCGGGCGATAAGGATGGGGTAGAGGGAAAGGTTAACTTATCTGGGGAATAATATACAGTAACTGGGCGGGTACCCGTACCCTGGTCATATGCTGAACCGGGAATAACAAGTTGAAGAGTAAATATGAAGGGTACGCAAAAGCCATGTATGATACAACCGTCTAGTTTGTGGGAAGGGTGTTCACGGGGGTCACGCGTCCGGCCTCGGGGGGGGGGGGGGGCGTGATACGGGCGTGGGGGTTTGGGGGGGGA